>Ga0213867_1001045_pt1 | contig 12338 bp, 21 predicted proteins | sample PICome_12_FD_160120 | JGI IMG/M metagenome (GOLD analysis project Ga0213867, IMG submission 160120) | Coastal seawater microbial communities near Pivers Island, North Carolina, United States - PICO540 | ecosystem: Environmental > Aquatic > Marine > Coastal | place: USA: North Carolina... | reverse complement strand
GACAAACATCGAAAAAACTGATATGATACTCTTTATTGGTGATAAATGTAAGCAAGGTGGCAATGACTATGACATTGCCCATGCAGTGAAAGAAAGGTCTGAAGGCAAGAATAGTTTTGCTTATGGACCTGGTAAGTTTTATAATGTTGAGAATTGGAAAGAAACATGGGAAATACTAAAAATAAACGAGTCGGAATAACTGCTTCGGCATTTGACTTGTTACACTCAGGTCATATTGCAATGCTAAGAGAGGCAAAGACGCAATGCGATTATCTCATTTGCGCACTACACGTAGATCCGTCTTTAGATCGCCTTGAGAAAAACAAACCTATCCAGAACACTGTAGAACGCTACACACAACTTGCGGCAGTTAAGTATGTTGATGAGATTGTTCCCTACTTGTATGAAAAGGAACTGATTGACATAATTGAGATGTACATGCCTGATGTTCGTATTCTAGGTGATGAGTACAAAGATACAGAATTTACAGGTCGTGAACTGTGTGATAGACTAGGCATTGAACTATACTTTAATACTAGAAACCACAGATTTGCTTCTAGTGAACTGAGAAGTAGGATAGCGAAGAATGACAAGTAAAGGCATATTCTATAGCACTCGCCCTTTCAATGGAAGAGAGGGAGAAGGTATTATGCATCACATAAAGTCTATCCAATCAAAGTCAGAGGTTGTTGACGCATTAAGTGATGGTAGTACTGATGCTATAGCAAACACACTTTACAAGTTTAATGGCATGAGCGTCCGAACAGTTGTCGGTGCAGTTACGTCTTTCTACTTAGACAAAGGCATTCACATGTCTAACTGGATGGACTTCTACAATGAATTAGACATAAGTGGTTTTGAGCAATACGATGACCTATATCTTATGGGTGGTGTTGATCTATGGCGATCTGGTCTAACTCGTAATGGTAAAAGATCAGGTGTATTTCCAACAGACAAGGGACAGATTAATTTTGTATCAACTGGACTTAGACTTGCTAATATTTTAGCACTTCTAAAAGCACACAACACGTTTGGCACAAGACTACACGAACTGGCATACGATCCAAATGAAATGCCAATGTCTCAGTTTCACACAGATGTTGCACCAAAAAAGAACTACTGGGTCTATCATGGTTACGATATTCCACACTACAACATTAAAAGACTAGACAGTTCACAGTATCAGTTTAAGGGAGCTCCGAAGTGGTTCGAATCGGATAAGAAGTATGACTTCACGTTTGGTTACACTGTATTACAGAGTAGTGATAGGGCGAAGTACATTGAGTGGGTAAACGACATGGCAAGTAAGTTTCCCAAAGCCAATCTGTTCGTGAAGTCGGACTGTGATATCGAAGACACAAGTGTGAGCCGTTCGGTTTACCTAAATAAGATTGAGGAATCAAAGTTCACGTTGATGCTACCATCTTATGACGAGTCTTGTTTTTCTATCTACAGGTTCATCGAATCTTTAGATAAAAAGTGCTTGCCAATCATACACAAATCGTGTATACTGAAAGACGTAGAACAATCATATAACGTAGACTTGTCTCCTTTAGTTGTAGACGAGCCTATGAGTGAGGCAACGAGAGTTGAACTACTTGATTACTATAGGTGTAAATTTTTAGTATTTGAGAAGGGATTTAGAAATGAATAAAAATGTAGAAGAAAGCGCAAATTACGACAACTATATGGATCAACAGAAGCGTACGGAAGACACGTACAGCGTTGGTCTAGATAAGTTTTTTGATGAGCCAATCAAACCAGTCTTGTATGATCAAACGAAAGCCAAGAAGAAGAACGCAGACGCATGGAAAGTTCTGTATGTTCACTTCCGTGAGCGTGATGACATGGCTGAGTTTTGTAAAATCATCAATCAAATGATTCCACACAACGTCAAGGAGACTTGGTATCCGTTGCATGATCCAGACGCTAGTTTGTTTGGACTAGATGATGAAGATGAAGTTACTATTGACGCATCGTTACTAGCACCACGTACAAAAGACTATGGTGAAAGTCAACTTGACGTTGATGTGGATGTTAAAACGCACGATGACTACAAGTGGCGTCAATACTGGCTTGGTATGCCAGAGTACGTGCAAGAGAACAAAGAACACTTTAGAACGGTACACATTAAGTTTCGTAAAAAAGAACATTATGATGACTTCTGTAACCGTATCGGTCAAGAGATGACTGAGAAGACTAAAGCGATCTGGCACCCAGAACTTCAGGTAACAAGAAACCTGTTACTTCGCTGGGTCGAAGACGGTGTTCGCACACTGCCAAAGCATCCTTTGTATATCATTTCGAAGACACGCTATGACAGTATGTTCACGTCACGTTCTTTGGCACGTATGCAAATTCCGCATTACATTGCTATTGAACCACAAGAAGAGGAGCAATATGAGAAAGCGTTAGACACTTTCAATATTCGCAAGTATGTGACACTTCTAGTTGCTCCATTCAGCAATCACGGTGATGGTCCTGGTCGTGCAAGAAACTGGTGTTGGGATCACTCTATCAGTATCGGTGCCAAGTATCATTGGGTATTCGATGATAATATTTCAGACTTCTATCGTCTCCATGAGAATCAACGTATTCGTTTTGAGAGCGGTGCTGGGTTTAGAGCGATGGAAGATTTCGTAGAAAGGTTTAAAAATGTTTACATTGCTGGTCCACAGTATAGATTCTTTATTGCGCCAGATCAGAAGTATCCTGCTTTCGTTGCCAACACCCGTATATATTCTGCTTTGCTTATCAGGAATGATTGTAAGCATCGCTGGCGTGGTCGATATAATGAAGATACTGATCTGTGCCTACGAGTGTTAAAAGATGGTGACTGCACCATTCAGTTCAATGCATTCATGCAAGGTAAGGCTGCCACGCAGACTGTAGGTGGTGGTAATACCGCTGAGTTCTATCACGCAGAGAATAGCGACAAGATTAACGAAGAAGGTTGGAACGCAGAGGGTACAGTTAACAAATCACAGATGTTAGTTGATATGCACCCAGATGTTACACGTCTTGTTTGGCGCTACAATCGCTGGCATCACTGGGTTGATTACGAGCCATTTAAGAAGAACAAACTTCAATATATCGATGGCTATGCTCCACCTCAAGGCGTGAACAACTATGGAATGAGACTTGATACTAATTTTGATTGGAAAAATGCATAATTTTTTAAAAAAGTCTTGACATATAGCGAATCATGTACTATATTATATCTTGTATGACACAGACAGCGAGACACAAAATGCAGATTGTAACAAGAAATGATAACATTCCAACATGTCAAGTTACTGGATGCTGTAGCACAGCCCAAAATACAACTGGCGGAGAAAACCCTAGATATCGAAAAGCAAAGTGGGTGCGTGAAGAATATGGGGTAGAACAGGGTTGGGTTTGTGCGAAACATCACGGTGCAAAAATTGCTGAGAAGCGTGGAGCAAAATCTATTCGACATGTGATGGCACAGAATGCTGGGTTTGGTAACAATGTTACTGCTTATACAAACTCTATGCATCCTTACCTAAAGTATCGTAAGAACTACTGCGAAAATCAAGACGGTCGTCTTGGCTTCGCTTGTACGTACAGCGGACCTACTCCTCAACAGTTAGTTGCGGCAGGGCTTGACGATACGTTTATGGGTTGGTTACAAGTTGACCATATTGACGGTAACTCAGAAAACAACGTTGAAGAGAACCTTCAGACACTTTGTGCGTGTTGCCATACAGTGAAAACAGCGATCAGCAAAGACTATTTGACACCTGGTCGTAAAACAATCAAGGCTATGAAAGAAGCCGCTTGACAAGCCACGAATAGTGTGCTAAGATGAGTATATTATGAATGACAAAGAACTTGAAAAATGGGTACGAGAAAATCCTGCTAAAGCAAACGCCATATATCCTACACTAATGATATTAGGCGCCTTGTTCTTGCAGTATACATGTATTCAGATAATTGATTCTTTCGTATCTGGAAGGTGGATATAAATTATGGTAATACGTGAAAAGCCAAAGTTCTCACGCAAAGTGATGAGTATTCAGGAGTTCGTTTTAGACCTTCTGCCAACTGTAGATTGTAGTCCAATCGGACAGCGACTACCTGTACATGCTGATGTACAAAACGCTAAATCAGAAGCAATTATACTGTCAATTCTAAGTAATATTGACATCGGTAACATCACACTTGTAGATGTTTCTGGTGAGCCAACTACTTGGGTATGGGAATCACTTGATGGTGGTCACCGTAAGCGGGCGATACGAGACTTCTTTCAAGGTAAGTTTCGTGTACTAGGTCGAAAGTATTCTGAACTATCTGATGAAGAAAAGACTGAGTTTAAAAGATATGAACTTGCATTTACAATGTATTCTCCATTGAGCAATGAGATGAAGGGTAAAATCTTCCGTAGCTTGAATGAGACTACGCATGTGAATGAGATTGAGATGTTAAACTCTTATGGCGATACACCAATCGCTAATGCAGTCCGTGAGACTGTACGTGTTGTTACTCGTAGTGACGGTAAAGCGTCTATCATCAATGAACTGTTTGATGTTACTAAGAGTGGTAACTTTCAGTGGATATCTGGTGATAACTTGCGTCTAAAGCAAGAAGAGTTTGTTGCCCGTGTGTACTACACGTTCTACAAAGGTAGTAAGTTATGTAACCGCACGACAGTAAAAGTCCAAGAAATGTATGATAACCCGAACCTCAATGTAAACACATTGAAGAAGAAGGCAGACAAGTTCTTTGACTTCTTGTTTGAAATGGCTAAGACACGCCGTCAGACACTTGGCTCTGGATTAGGCAACAGTGAGAAGAATGCACTACTCAATCTGTATGTTTATTTGTCAGAAAGTTTTGGTTCTGATTTAGAAGCAACTGATTATGTTGAATGGTACAAAGCCTTCTCTGTTGTGTACAATGACTTGTACAACGATCCAAAAGAGAATTGGACAGATATTCCAAACTTAGAGTTTGAAGCAAAAGATTCTACAATCGCACAGTTGTTTAAAGATTACACCCGAAACCATGATAATGCTGAAAAGCAAACTCAAATGGTTAAGTGGATGACAAGCCATCCAGAGTGGGAAAACATTTATGAGTTTACACTGTTGAAAGACCGCAATCGTGCTTTCCCACGTTGGATGAAAGAAGTCACATTGCAAGATCAACGCTATACTTGCTACATTGACGGTCTACCTTTAGACTGGGAAGATGCAGAAGCTGGACACATAGAAGCACATGCTCTTGGTGGTAAGACAATACTAAGCAATTGTGCAATGATCCGTAAGTCACATAACAGTGCAATGGGTACTATGAATGTTGATGAGTATAAAAAAGTTTACGAGAAGGCTGCCGCATGAATGAAGGCAGAAAAGACTTCATCTTTGATATGGAAACTATAGGGGCAAATGTTCATGTCTGTCCCGTAGTTGATATGGCATACTGCACATTTGAATGGGATCGTTTCAAATCTGATCCATATTCATTTCAGGAATTGACTGAATTGGTGCAGACTGTTAAGTTAGATATCGCAGATCAGGTAAAGAATTACAACTGTTCTTACACTGAGCGTGATGTTTGGTGGTGGGAGAAGTTGCCCAAAGAAGCCAAGCAAAAACTAAAGCGAACAGAAAATGACTTGACAGTGACCAATTTTTGTGATACTATATTACAATATTTGAGAAATGAAAAGAGTATCGATTATTGGTGGTCAAGAGGTAACACTTTTGATCCTGTTATTCTTTGGAGATTGATGTGGGCTGAGGGTCATGGTGATTTGTTAGATGAGTATTTGAAGTTCTACAAAGTTCGTGACATCAGAACACACATTGACGCCAAGTTTGACTACACAACCCGCAGTGGTTTTATTCCTGTAGCAGACGAAGCGTATTGGCAACAAGCATTCGTAGCACACGATAGTACACATGATGTTGCGGCAGACATACTAAGAATGCAAGCAATATATCGTGCTGAGAATGATTTAGAGCAAGTTAGACGATGATGAAAGGTGAAGAGGTAAAAGATTTGATGACACACTACACTGCTATGAGGGACGCTATGTTCGGTAATTCTATTGATGATGCAACACCCGAAGAGTGGAATGAAGCCGCTCGTAAAGATCGCATCAATCCACTTAAGACTGAAAAATCACAGTATAACGCATCTAAAAGTGGTGCGCAAAGAGAAGCTTTAGGTGTTCCATATTTCAGACAACTTCCCTTAGAGGGATTAGCCGCAGGCGCTACTGCACTTGAATACGGTGCGAGAAAGTACGCAGACCGTAACTGGGAGAAAGGATTGCCTTGGCAACAAATGATTGACAGTTTGAAGCGTCACATTGATGACTTTGAGCGTGGTAAAGATTATGATGATGGTCCAGATGGATCTGGATTACCACATATCTGTATGATTATGGCTGGCGCATTGATGCTATCTTCATCTGTTATTCGAAGAATTGGTGAAGATGATCGTATGCCTAAAACTTCTGATGAAGCATTCAGCGCAAAAGATTGTGCAAAGTGGATGCAAAGAGAACTAGAACGTGCAGAAGAATTATCACAAATGAGACAGGAGTACAAAGTTGGAAATAAAACTTAAACCCGAAGAACTGGCAAAGAAGAAACTCTTCGTTGCTACACCAATGTATGGTGGTCAGTGTGCGGGTATGTATACAAAGTCGTTAAATGATTTGACGCTAGTGTGTACTAAGCATGGCATACCAATTCGATCATATTTTTTGTTTAACGAGTCTCTTGTTACAAGAGCGAGAAACTACTGTGTAGCTGAGTTCTTGCGGTCAGAGATGACGCACTTGCTGTTTATTGACAGTGATATTGGATTTGACTTTCGTGATGCATTGACATTGTTGCATCTAGCAGACAGTGAAAATGGTTACGACATTGTTACAGGTCCGTATCCCAAAAAGACTATTGCTTGGGAAAAGATTAAGCAAGCAGTCAATAGTGGGTTTGCTGAGAATCCACACGACTTAGAAAACTACGTCGGCGATTACGTGTTCAACCCTGTGGGCGCAACTTCATTTAAAGTTTCTGACCCAGTAGAAATTAAAGAGGGTGGCACTGGCTTTATGATAATTACACGTGAAGCCCTAGAAAAGTATGCAGAAGCATATCCAGAATTACGATACAAGCCAGATCATGTTCGCACAGAACATTTTGACGGCACACAAGAGATTACGGCATTCTTTGATACAATCATTGATCCAGAAAGTAGACGATATCTTTCAGAAGATTATATGTTTAGTCAATATGCCCGTAAGATTGGACTACATCTTTGGATGTGTCCGTGGATGAAGTTGAAGCATGTTGGGTCATACACTTTTGGAGGCAGTCTTGGACATATTGCCCAGATTGGTGCTTCGCCGACTGCTGATAAGGAGTCAAATGCTAAAAACTTCAAAAAGAACTTGACAGATGTATCGTTAACTGATATAAATAAACCTGTTACAACTATGAACCGTCAGCAAAGACGTGCAATGAAAAAGGATAAATGATGATGAAATTAAGTAATGAGACTTTGAGTGTATTGAAGAACTTTTCACAGATTAATCCGAGTGTGATGTTCAAACCTGGACAAACCATTCGGACTATATCACCACAGAAAACAGTGATGGCAGCCGCAAGTGTAAGCGAGTCTTTTGACAAGCCTGCAGGTGTGTATGACGTATCACGTTTTCTTGCTACGTTAAGCTTGTTCGAAGATCCCGATGTTAACTTTGGTGATAATCAATTTGACATCAAGGGTGGCAAGCGAACATTGAAATATACGTACACAGCCGAGAACATGATTGTCACACCACCTGAGCGTGATATTCCAGTTCCTGATCCCGAAGCAACGCTAAAAGTATCGTGGGAAGACCTCGAGAGCGTTATTCGTGCCGCAGGTGTTCTTGGCTTACCCGAGATTGCTTTCAGTGCAGATGGTACAAGCATTTCGCTAGCCGCTGTTGATAGCAAGAACCCCACTGCGGACAACTACAGTATTACGGTAGCTGAAGATGGAAACTTTGGGGAATTCCGTATGATTATCAAAGTAGATAATCTAAAACTAATGCCTTCCAACTATGACGTGGCACTTTCGTCAAAGGGTATGGCACATTTTAAATCTGATAAAGTGCAATATTGGATTGCAATCGAATCCCGCTAATTAAAGGAGCATTATAATGACTGAAGCAACTGAAACTCAAGCGCCTGAAGGTGCACCAGACCAGGGTCCTGGTCTTTCGTTAAACGACATCGCTGCCGCTGTGCAGATTATCGATGCGTCTAGCGCACGTGGTGCAATTCGTGGCGAAGAGATGGTGGCCGTAGGCACTGTCCGTGAGCGTTTTATGGCGTTCTTGAATCACGCTAAAGAACAAGGTCAAATTGACCGAGTTCCTGGCGATGAGCCTCCTGCACCACCAGCGGCAGAAACAGACGCCGCTTAAATGAGAAAGGGGCTTGACATAGCCCCTTTTTTATACTATACTATGAACTTGAATGAACTATATTATGAGGTAATCTATGCAAGATGAATTCTTGTGGGTTGAGAAGTATCGCCCGAAAACAGTCAAAGACACTATTCTACCTAATTCACTGAAAGAAACCTTTCAACAGTTTGTAGATCAAGATAACGTTCCCAATCTCCTATTGACAGGTCGTGCTGGTGTTGGTAAAACTACCATCGCTAAGGCAATGCTTGAGCAGATTGGCGCAGATTACATTATCATCAACGGTTCGATGAATGGTAATATCGACACTCTTCGAACAGAGATATCTAACTTTGCGTCCAGTGTTTCATTTACTGGTGGTCGTAAGTATGTCATCCTAGATGAGGCTGACTATCTAAATCCCAATTCTACACAGCCCGCTCTCCGTAACTTTATGGAAGAGTTTAGTAAGAACTGTGGCTTCATTCTGACCTGCAATTTCAAAAATCGCATCATTGAACCACTGCACTCTCGTTGTAGCGTGATTGAGTTTAAGATTGCGAATGAAGACAAGCAACAAATTGCCGCACAGTTCTATAAGCGTGTAACAAATATATTGGAGACTGAAAATGTTGAATTTGATAAATCGACTGTTGCTGAGTTGGTCAAGACTTATTTCCCTGATTGGCGTAGAGTCCTTAACGAACTACAGCGTTATGCTTCTACTGGTCGCATTGACTCTGGCGTCCTAGCAAACAAATCTGCCGATAACTTAAACGCACTCATTACATTGATGAAAGAGCGTAACTTCACTGAAGTGCGTAAGTGGGTTGCTGAGAATACAGATATTGATAGCGCAGTGCTATATCGATCCTTGTATGACTTGTTGCCAACTAAGATCGGTAGCACCCAAAGTATTGCAGATGCTATTATCATTCTTGCTGAGTATCAGTATAAAGAAGCGTTTGTGGCTAACAGTGAAATCAACCGAGTTGCGGCTCTGGCAACTCTCATGGCAGAGGTAGATTGGAAATGAAAACAGTAACAACGATTATAGCCCTATTGATTGTATGTGCGATAGCATACGGCATTTATCTGATGAAGCGTGAAGTAAACTCGTTCTTGTTTTATGATGATGCAACTAAAGACGTAGTGTGCCAGATGGTATCGCCTGCGGCTCTACGTAACCCAGAGGATTGTCAATGATGAATAGACTTCAGCAACTAATGGTCATCTCCATGGAAGAGTGCGGCGAGTTAATTCAAGAGTGTAGCAAGATAATTCGCAAGCATGAAACCATCGCAGATGTTGGTCAGAAGCATCGCCAGACGCTCCTGGAAGAGGCTGGAGACGTTTACGCCATGATACAGTTGATGATTAAGCATGGCTTCTTTGAATATTATGATTTAGAGTTACGTGCCAAAGAAAAGCACAAAAAACTCGAAAAGTGGAGTAATTTATACGATGAAGATGAAAAACATTTTAAAGAAAAACAAACTGACTTGTTTGATTTGCTCTAAGAAATGTGGCAAGATTTACACCACTATCAAATATAAATATGAAGATGATAAACTTGGAGAAGTTTACATTTGTGAAGAATGCTCTAAAGAGTATGATGTAGAGGAAACAAACCTAAATGAGCAATCCATTTGATTATGTAAATTCTATCACGCAGAGCAAAAAGAATATGATGCGTGATACTGAAAATGATACACTCGCAGAGAAGGGATACAGTGCCTTTCTTATCAACAAGGCTTTGTCGTATTTTCCTGATACGATATTGCATGCCAATCTTATGAACCAGTACCACCAGCTTGAGGATCGTCCTCAATATGAGTTTTTACTAAATAGTGTAAGACCTAAGAAGCGTTTCGCAAAGTGGGTTAAAGATGCTGGTGATAAAGATTTGGAGATTGTCTGTGAGTATTATCAATGCAATCCGAACCTCGGGAAAGACTACCTTTCTTTGTTGTCCAGTAAACAGTTAGATATTATGAAACAACAACTAGAAATAGGTGGATTTAAAAAATGAATTTAGTAGAGAGACTCGTTGAGGTCGAACTACCAAATGACGAAAGCTTTCTCAAAGTTAAAGAAACGCTAACTCGCATAGGTATCGCCTCTCGAAAAGATAAGAAATTGTATCAGTCTTGCCATATTCTACATAAACAAGGCAAGTACTATATTGTTCATTTCAAAGAGTTGTTTATGCTTGACGGCAAAATTAACAACTTTTCGGAAGAGGACCAGGGTCGTAGAAATACGATAATCAACTTGCTTGAAGAGTGGGGACTAATTAAAGTTGTCCAATCTTCACAGACAGAAGACCCAGTTGCACCATTATCACAGATTAAAATTCTTCCTTACAAAGAAAAGGACGAGTGGGAACTTGTCGCTAAGTATAGTATCGGAAAGAAAAAATAATGTCCTGGGGAGATAAACAACTGGTAATTCAATTACATGATATGGCTAGAACATATGATAGCGACTTTTTACGTAGGGTCGCAAATAGAATGGATTTTATGATTGAGGAGAAAAGGCAAAATGAGCAACTTGCACGTTTGGAAACTTTGGAGCGAAGCCCATCTACCACAATACAGTAGCGAGTGGGCAGCCTGCTTTGACTTAAAAGCAAGTCTACGTGATAAAGATCAAGTTACTGTATACAACGTAACCAATCATAAATCTAAGCGAAATGTTACAGGTGATTACATATATCTTTATTCAAACGAAAGAATGCTAGTGCCTACTGGACTGGTATTCGATTTACCTTCTAAAGATAGTTTACGTATTCATCCACGGTCTGGTCTTTCACTTAAGAGTGGCATCGTTATTGCTAACTGCGAAGGTGTTGTTGATCCAGATTATGTACAGCAAACGTATGTAATGCTGTATAACATATCTGATATGCCGTTTCAAATTAGAGATGGTGATCGGATTGCACAAGGCGAAGTGGTTCCTATGAACCAGACGCCAATCGTCTTGGCTGATGCAGAACCAGAAGAAAAAACTTCACGTAGTGGAGGCTTTGGTTCAACTGGCGTATAAATAGTACTGTAGACGCCGTAAGGGTCTACTTATAAACAATTCTTGCTTAATAAAAGGAGAACTAATATGACTTTAGCAGAAACATTGCGACACGATCCATTTATGGTTGGCTTCGATAGAGTATTTGATCGAATGCACACTTTGAACACGAGGTCGCTAAAACAATCCAACTACCCTCCATACAATATCATCAAACGAGACGGTGAATTCTACGATGTAGAAATTGCTGTTGCTGGTTTCGTGCAAGACGAAATCAACATTACCGTAGAAGATGGCGTAATGAAGGTAGAAGGTACTAAGAAGTTTGAAGAAAGCGATAAGGCTGATTTCCTACACAAGGGAATCGCAACACGTGACTTTGAACGTACTTTCACTTTGTCTGACACTATCATTGTAAGAGGCGCAGACCTTGACAATGGTATTCTAACAATCACACTTGAGAATGTTATTCCAGAAGAGAAGAAACCTCGAACAATTGAGATTGGAACAGGCAAACAAGTTTTCTTACAAGAAGACAAATAATCATAAATAAGGGGAGAGGAAACTCTCCCCAACACACACATAACACAGGAGATTGCTATGAAAATGGTAATGAATTACTTTCAGTCCGCAAAGAAAAGTCTGACGGACAAAATCATCAAAGACCCAGAATTGAATGAGATGGCGCACAAGTATATTGATGCGCAAACTCAGTTTGCAACCATGCTATTCGATAACTCGGAGTGCATGATGAAATATTCTTTTGATAAAATGGCAAAGGGGACTACAGATGGCAAATAAAAACCCATTCGAAATTCGTGCAGAGATGTTGCAGATGGCAAAAGATTATATGGACCAGCAATGGCATATGAATCTT
>Ga0213867_1001038_pt1 | contig 12363 bp, 11 predicted proteins | sample PICome_12_FD_160120 | JGI IMG/M metagenome (GOLD analysis project Ga0213867, IMG submission 160120) | Coastal seawater microbial communities near Pivers Island, North Carolina, United States - PICO540 | ecosystem: Environmental > Aquatic > Marine > Coastal | place: USA: North Carolina... | reverse complement strand
TATACCAGTTTCCCGAGATAGTCGTAGAGGCAGATAGGCCCAATCGTTTGGTGTCCGGGCGGTTTCGTGATGCTATCAAGGGATGGCAAGAACGAAACCTATACAACCATGACTACTCTGGCCCTACTGACCTGATTGGCGGCGGCCTTGCTCTCCTTGGTAGTGAGGCCGCTCGGGCGCTAGCAAATGTAGCATCATTGGTAGAGTATGGTGCGAGGGAGTTAGTGCCTAGCGCAATAACCGGCCGGCCCGCAAGAAGATATAGTGCCTATGAATCAAATCCGGCCTCTTATGCTATAGCAGAGGCGGCGATGGATTTTGCGCCTGTGCCGGTTGTGGACGATGCGATCAGGGCCATTCGCAGGACCGCCACAAGAAGGGCAGCAAGAAATGTATCCGACCAGATAGTGCGGGGATCTGCCGATGTTGGTGCTGCTCGACAGCAAGCGGCTCGAGTCTCTGGATTTCAATCAAGCGGTGGCGGAGAGGATATTTCCTCAATGGTTGGCACCATGAGCGATGATGAAAGGAGAGGATTTCTCAGAGATGTTATGTATGAGTCTGGGACAAACTGGCGACAATACTACAATGAAAACCCACAGAGAAGAGATCAGATTATAAACCTATACACAGGAGCGGGTGCGACAGAAGCTGATGCTAGGAGTCTGGCTGACTTGCAAATGATAAAGCAGCAACACCCAACTCCAAATCTGATGGTGCATGATTATCCAATGTCGGACTCTTATCATCTGTTTCGCAAAGTTTATCTGCCAAGGCTTGAGCAGCATCTTGATGAGGCGGTAAGCCTAAATCGGATGACTAGAAGTCATGCAAACGGTATACTGCTAAATGAATTCTTAAAAAGTAATTCGGGTTATGGGCCCGGAGTATTTGGGGCTTATAAGCCAGCATCGGATTATGGATGGGCATACCCTTCGCGGGATACTATAACTCACGAGGCCGCTCACGCACTGCAGGGTGATATTGGGAGAGAGATGGTTGATCGGGGGGTAGGGTTTCTTGCAATGACCAAGGATCAAAGAGACCTTAGGTCTAGAATGAATCGCGCACAAAGAATTGAGCAAGATGCGGACGACGCTCGGAGCGGCGGCTTGTATGGTGAAATGGCATATGAGATAGCGGCTCGAACAATGATGGATGATGCACAGGAAAAGTTCAGGGGGTCATTTCCTTGGGACACAAATAAAGAAGAAAATTTAATTTATAACTACATTGAATCCAACAAAAAAGAGTTCAGGTCGAGGATGGGCATAAGTGATTATATGTATGAAAAGATGTTGGCTGATGCAGGTTTTATGGATCGTGCTTCAGATTACTTGAAGCATCCACTGGAAATACAGGCAAGGGTGTCTGGGGAATTTGCAGAAAGGGTTTTGGCAGACAAGGCAAATAATCGCTTTCTAAAAAACATTGATCCGTATAACCTTCCTGAGTACAGCGAGCTGTCTAAGAGACAACGGGATTATATGTTCGAAAACTTTTTTTCAAACCAAGGAAAAAGTTATCGTGCTCCTGTGGCCTATGATAAAGGTGAATCGATAGATATTACGGAGGTGCCTGTTATCTACGAACCTCTGGCAGATCAAATACTATCTGGATTTTATGACTTGACACTTCCCGGTGATCAGCGTTTTCTCTCTTCGATTCCAAGAAGCCTAAACTACAAAGATATTTTACCGAAAAAAGTTTTGTGGGAGATGTTTAGGAATGTAACTCGTTCGGTCCCTGCCGTAGCCGCCGGAACAACCGCCGCAGGATATGGCGTATCATTAGGTAATGATCAATGATAGGATTCAATAGCATAGCCAACAATCCGGACAACGATAAAGAATTTCGCAGTCGTGTTCGGAATGCCCTCAAAGTATTTAGGTTGATAAGAGAGCGCAGGTTAGGTGAACGATATGAAGACATCACAGACGAGGAGCGTCAACAGTTCGACACGATTATTGAGCGTGGCGATCTTGATATTAACCGTATTGCTCCCGCATACCCCGGCGCTCCCGTAAGGGCCTACGATAGTGCCGATAGTTATTTGCTACCCGAGGCAGAGGTAGTATCAGACAGGCCCAACTTGCTACCATTTAGCGAGTATGAGGACGCAGTTATCGGTACTGAATCGTCAGGGAATTTCCGTGCCCGTACAAGAAAGAAAGGCCAAACAGCTTCTGGATTGTATGGCATGACGGAGCCCACGTTTAATCTTGTCAGGGACTTGATACCCGACAATTCTCCGTACAAGAACATATCGTTTGGGGATATGCAAAATGACCCACAGGCACAAGAGGCATATGGCAGGGCATTGATTTTTGACGATGCAAGAATTGCGGCAAATCGCGGGATTAAGCCTACGGCAGCCAACCTGTATATGACTCACTTCTTGGGGGCCACAGATTTTGGTACGCTAATGCGGGCAAATGACAACGATGCCATAGAAGATGTTCTTCCTGCCAATGTCATCGAGCAGAATCAGGAGATCTTCAATCCACGACGGCGCAGACGGGTTCGCACGGTAGCGGACTTTAAGCAAACAATGCGTAACAAGATGGGAAGGATTGCCGATATGGAGGTAGACATTTATAGCGGCCAGTCACCACAAGCACTAGCATCATGGCGATAGAGTATAGAGGAGAAAAGTTTGCGGGCTACAACAAGCCGAAGCGCACACCGGGCCATTCCAAGAAGAGCCATGCTGTACTCGCCAAGGAGGGTAGCACGGTTAAGCTTATTCGTTTTGGGGAGAAGGGCGCTAAGACCGCAGGCAAGCCAAAGGCCGGCGAGTCCGAGGCAATGAAGAAAAAGCGTGCTAGCTTTAAGGCGCGTCACGCCAAGAACATCAAGAAAGGTAAAATGTCCGCTGCATACTGGGCAGACAAGGTTAAGTGGTAATGGCAAAAAGAGACAAGGAAGATCCTACCATACTGCCTAACGGCAAGCAGAAGAACAAGGAGGTTGTTCTGTCTGAGCAGCTGTTTATGCAATACGAGTCTGACTCACTGCAGCAAGACTGGGCCGATCAGGCTATGTCCGATGATGAGTTTCGTAATGGACAGCAGTGGACCCGCGAGCAGCAGCTAGACCTAGAGCAGCGCGGTCAGGCGGCTATTGTCCATAACGTGATCTACCCTAAGGTAGAGATGGCCAAGTCCATCCTCACCACAAATGATCCCCGCTTTGTTGCTACCGCCGCCGAGGATTCCGATGTGAATCTAGCACACCTAGCAACTATGCTGCTAGAGCATACGTGGGTGCAGAGCCGTGGCAAGGATGTGCTGAAGCAGGCCATCGACGACTACTATGTCAAGGGCCGTGGCATACTCTACGCCTACTATGATCCTGAGGCGGGCAATGGTAACGGCGAGGTCCTGATCAAAGACCTAGAGACCCTGCGTGTTTTCTGCGACCCTCATGCCAAGGACAGATACTGGCGTGATGCAGAGCACGTTATCGTCCGCCAGCTAATGACGGAGACACAGGTCCGTGCTATAGCACCGAACATAGATCTATCTAATGCTCATCAGAATGTAGATGAGCGGATGCCTAGCCGGACATACACGCAAGAGAATAGCGTGGCACTGCCCGGGGATGATAGTGCTGGCGATGCGTACTACCCGCGCTATGAGGTGCTAGAGCGATTCTCTAAAACGTATGTCAAGTACTTCCGTGTGCTAGACCTAAACACGGGGGACGAGGAATACTACACAGACAAGGAGTACCGACAGTTCCGTATGGGATATGGGATTGTCGTTAGCGGCGGAGACCAAGAGTCATTTATTGCTATGGGTGACGACCTCGCTGCCGCCCAAGAGATGTATATGGGCCTGCTAGAGGCAGCCATTGAGGACGGGCAGGTCGAGGATGTAGTAGACCTAGACGGCAAGAACAAAGAGGGCACCCCTATCGTCTACCACCTGATGCAGGGGCAGATGACGGAGGATGGTATGCAGATGCCGCCCACTCCCATGCTTGGTCCAGAGACCGGCGAAGAGGGAGAGGTACTTGGGTCGACTAAGTTTATTCAGCCAATACGGCGAGATGTCTTAGAAAATGTGGCATATGCGGCATTTGACTATAAGAAAGTAAGGTACCGTGCGGTCAGTTCGGTAGGTGGATTACTCATCAGCGACACCATACTTCCTATCGACAGGCCGCCCGTAGTGCCAATCATGAATGGGTTTAATCGAAATCCATTCCCGACTAGCGATGTATATCATGTACGAGACCTGCAGAAGCAGATCAACTACACCGAGTCTAAGATCATAGCACACAGTGCTAGTGCGGCTAGTGTGGGGCTGCTGTTGCCCCGGGGCTCCATACTAGACCGCGAGGCTTTTGAGTCCAAGGTGAACCGCCCGGGCCGATGGGTAGAGGAGTATGAGGCAGAGATGGGATCGCCTACGGTGGTAGCACCGACCCCATTGCCGTCTGAGTTTTATAGCAAGTCACAGCGTGATATGCAGATGATCGAGATGATCCTCGGTGTATATGCATCTCAGCAGGGTGACATTAGCCAAAGCCCGCAAACCTTTAGGGGTACACTGGCTATGGACGAGTTTGCTCAACGAAGAATGAAGAGCAAGCTAGATGATATAGAGGGATCGCTTAACGAGCTAGGCTATGTCGTGCTACAGATGTATCAGGCATACATCACGCAGCCACGCGTGCTACGCATCGTTAACCCTGCTACTCAGGAGCCGGAGATGCAGCAGGTAAATATCTTGCAGTATGACGACTTCGGTAATGAGGTGGGCAAGCTGAATGACTTGCAGATGCTTAATGCAGACATCCGAATTATATCTGGATCTACCCTGCCAACGAACCGATTTGCATTGATGGACTACTATTTGCAGTTCTATCAGGCCGGGATCATTGATCAGGTAGAGGTCTTGAAGAAGTCAGAGGTATTCGATATAGAGGGAATCTTGGGACGTACAGGATATATCAAACAGCTTGAGGGTCAAATCGCCGCGCTTGGCGAAGAGATCAAGAACCTCAAAGGCGACCTGCAGACCGCTGACCGTGAGGCAGTATCGGCACGCAAGCGTACTGAGGTTGAGAAATTCAAGGCATCACTCGCAGAGCCTAAGGCACAGATCCGTGCGGCACGGGATGTGTATAAGCAACGCACCAATGATGCTATTAGATCGTTCCGCAAGGAGCTTAATGAGTCAGAGCAGGAGGCAGAGCAAATGTCACCGCCTGAGCCACAAACACCACTTAGACAATAGATAGAACATGGAAGAGCAGTACGATGCAGATGTGTCCACTACTGATGGTAACTCACAGGACGGTTTTTTCGTAAGTTCAGAACCACAACAAGAATTTGAGAGCGAGCAGCCCGCCGATAATCCTGCAGATGACAGGCAAGTAGAGGCGTACCGCAAGCTCCAAAGTGAGCGAGACAAGCTTCGATATGAAAACGAACGACTGAAAGAACAGTATTCGGATGTCGAGCAAGTCAAGCCCATAGCGGATCTCATCTATAGAGATCCATCGCTCCTTGACATAATCGAGAAGCGGCTTAAGGGAGAGCCGTTAACGCAAGGCGAAACACGTCAGCTCAATAATGCGCAAGTGCAACAAGCACCACTGCCTGAGAGACCCGTGCGACCCGAGCGGCCAGAGCGATACGATCCGGACGATGCTGTCCGCGATCCTAATAGCGAGTCATATCAGTATGAGCGCAAGATGCGCAAGTTCTACGACGATATGCTAGCCTATCAGGATGCGCAAGTTCAGTCTATGCAGACCGAGCGACAGCGGGAGGCGGAGCGTATGAAGCAGATGGAGATGCGGCGTAAACAGCTTTCCCAATTCCGGCAGGAAGCAGTAACAGATTTCGGCGCAAGCGGCACGGAAGCAGATGCCTTCATTCAGTGGGCTACATCTTTCGATGACCGTCGACCGGAAAACCGGAGATTACTATACAATGCTTGGAAAATGAACCAACCCGGCGCTAGCAAGGTGGACAAGGCTAAGGGACGAGTACAGGAATTGCAGGCGGAATCGCGCAGACTAACACAGCAAGGCACGGTAACGGGCCAATCAAATGGCGCGAATAGCACGAATGTAAAACCAAACGAGTTCTTTACCGGTAAACCTGTCAAGCGCCGATCTCTCATTTAATAACCATTGAGGTGATTAACAATGGCAGTAGACAACTTAACGGCTGTCTCCGGTGTTCTGTTTAACGACCGGCGACGATTTTATCTAGACGAGAATACGTTCTCGGAGCTTTACATGAGTGAGACTCCGTTCTTGTCTGGTCTTATGAACGTAGGATCTGAGGCTACCGACGATCCTGACTACAAGATGTTCGAGTATCGAGCAACTTGGGCTAACCCATATCTGACCGTAGTTACAACGGCAGCATGGGGCGCATCCCCTGCTGTACCCGGCACGGACAGCGGCGCTATTGAGGTTAGTTCCGGAAACGGAATCCCTATTAGCGGCGGTCTTGTTGGTGCGTTGGTAGACATTTGGGATGGAAGCGCGGCTCCAACCAGCGCCTATACTCAGTATAAGGGTACGGCGGTAATTACGAGCGTTGTTCCTGCCTCGAATGATGTGACGCTAAAGGTTATCTCTAACCCAAACGTAACCGGCCAAGAGGCTGCCGCCATTTCTAATGGTGACAAGCTGTGGTTGCGCACGTCTGCGGCTGTAGAGGGTGCAGAGTCTGGCGAAGCATTTTCAAATGACCTACAGGTTGTTTGGAACTCTACCCAGATTATCCGCACGCCTCTTGAGATGACGGGTACGCTTGCTTCTGCTAACCTTCGTGGTGAAAAGGAGCGCCAGCGCCAGCGCATCAATAAGGGACGCGAGCACATGATGAAGCTAGAGCGAGCCATTTTTAATGGTGTTCGTACTGGCGGTATCGGTGGCGAGCATCATGGTACAGGTGCAGGATCAGATGGTACTTTTGTTTCTCACCAGACGCTAACAGCTGGCGGTACCCAGCTCCGTACCACGATGGGTGTAATTCCTGCACTTATCCGTTACGGTCGACGCAGTGGAGATCAGCAGAACGTATTCTTTAATTCGGTTTCTGGCTATGACTTCGATGACTTCGTAGATCAAACTGATAAGCTTGCCCAGTATGCACCGGGAGGCGGAGAGTTTGTGGCCTACTGTGGTTCTGAGGCATACTCCTTCTGGTCGAAGCTTGGTTCTAACAACCTATCATTTGCTGCTGGGCAGATTCAGATTGAGAACACGACTAGCGAACTTGGATTGCACGTCAAGAAGGTATTTGCGCCTTCTGGTGTTGTGCTAAACATTGTTCGTGCTCCTGCTCTTAACTACGGACAGCTGAAGACGCACATGGTTGTGGTCAATCCAGACAACGCCAAGCTTGTGTCCTATCGCAGCAACATCGGTGAGGCACCCGGTGGGTCTTACTCCGCAGTTACATACAACACCAACATCAAGACCGACAACGGTTATGATGGAGTCAAGGACGAGTACGTCTCTGACGTTGGGGTTGGCTTGACGATGATGGAGTCACACGCACTTATGGTGTTCTCTTAATGCTAGTGGGGGGCCCGGTGACGACTGGGCCCCCTGCTTTATTCTATATCAAACACATGAAAAAAGTAGATCACTTTAATCCCAATGTTGGCGGCCTTGCATATGGCCCTACCTTGGTGCTATTGCATCAAATAGCAAGCAAGATCAACGAGCTAGTTGATGCCGTTAATGAGCTGTCTGAGGAGCCAGTAGTTGTTGAGGAGGTTCTCAAGGATGGCATCCACGGGGCAGGAGGACCGTACTACGAGGTAGTCTACAAGGGCGAGGTAGTAGAAAAGGTAAAAGGAAAGTCTAAGGCCGAAGAGGCTTATGAGGCACTACTAGCAGCAGAATGACAGTCAAGCAATTACGCGATCTAGTCTACGCCAAGTATCCAGATGCTGGCCAAACAATGGTTGATCAGTTTCTGGTTGAGGGTATGCGGGCATTTTGCCAGCAGACCCTTCTTGGTTTTGTAGCATATGTCTATCAGGCCGATGGCACAAACACTAGCTACCTGCTAGATAGCAAGGTGTTGTCCGTTGATAGCGTGTGGATTCGCGATGGTGTTGATGACATTTCTGGAGGCACGCAGGTCTACAAGGTATTCCCGGGCAACAAGGTTACAACAGCAAACACAACATATCAGGTAGTCAATGGATACCTTTCTATAGGCTCCCTGAATGATGGGCAAGCGTCACCGATAGAGGCTGGCAAGTATGTTCATGTACACTGCCGATCTGCTTACGAAACCCTAGAGGATGCACTGAAACAGTATGAGGCATATGGAGGAAATGTGTCTCAGAGTGTGTGGAATACTATCACATACTTCTGGAATAGTATTACTGAGACGTGGGATCAGTTAGCCGGCCCCGGCTTTGCAGGGATACCTGCACAGTTTCACACGGCGTTTGCTTACTATGCTAATATGATGCTATCTGAGATTGCGTCAGACTATGCTGGTGCGCAATACTACAATTCCAGATTCCAGAACATGGTACGTGATGGGCGAAAGTTTACTAGCCGTAAGCTTGATGGCAACTTTGCAACCGTACCCTACTACTACTAATGCCACAGCAAACCGTAGACATCAATGTATTCAAGGGGCTGATATCAACCGCAGACCCCAAGGATATTCCCTACGAGCAGGCATCTGACTGTGCCAACATAGATTTTTCATCTATTGCTGGCGGTATACAAGGTCTGCAGCTGGACGAGCTAGATTACAGGTCTACACCAACCCCAATTAACAGGGGGATGTCGGTGTTGCAGCCACTCTTCCCTACCGACCCCACATACACGCAGGATAGATATTTTTTTGGCGTAAGAAAGATCGGCGTTTTATTGGGGCAAAATAGATGGGAGGTATGGGTATACGATCAGGAAACGCAAAACGTATTTAAGTCTGCCATTCCGATAGAGTACCTATACGACTACCCAACTAGCTCTGCTGGTTCGCAGCTAGCGGCACAGGCCGACTCATATATAACGAGTAGCGTTATACTCAAGACGGGCGGCACAAACATTATTTCTTCTGTAGGAAATACATATAGGGGGTCCATAAATAGAACCGTACCGAGCGAGGTTCTGTATATAAACCACAAACAGTTTCAGGCAACCACATCACAAAACACCACGACTGACTGGAGGACACTCGCATCTATTGCTGGTACTCCTATTAACAACTACGTTGGCGAGCTACAGCTAGACACAACGGCGGCTCCTTCTGCAGCGGCAGATATGGAGAACCTGTACTGGCTAGAGCTGGACCGTATTTCATTAACAGATAGCACGCCTGTAGCAGACGGGATAGCCCCATCGAATAGCAATACTGGTGTTACAACGCCTTCTGTTACCAACAATCGCCTGCTTGTTGGGGCTACGAACAGTGATGTTTTTGCGGAGGGCGTTTATTACTACTACTATACTGCCGAGATAATGTATCAGACCGAATCCCTTCCTTCTAGGATTCGGCAGGCCGGCTCATCTCTAAGCTCTGTAGTAGCCCCAAGCAATGGGTATGATGCTGTTTATGTACAGATAGCTTTATACTCAGACAATTTGGGTGTAGGCAGTACCATTGATCCAAGAGTTACTGCAATTAACATATACCGTGTATATACAGCAGCAGCGGTAGACGACCCAGACATTTATCCAAAGGTATTTATTACTAGAATTCCCATAGAGGAATTGCAGACAGCCAATGCGGCTGTGGCTGTAGGTGCTGGGCCAACAAGATCTTTTAATCCAATAGCCGTTGCGGGTCAGAAGCAGTTCTATCATGTAGATACGACTAGCCACCTTATTACGTCGCCTACCTATGAAGACAGAACGGGGATACCTAGCACGCTAGATAGGCACCTGCTGTACTATGGGCTATCTACCGACGCTAACAGCTATCACTTTGTAGCAAGGCCAGAGGTTATTACTGGCCTAGACAGCGTGTCTGCACAAAAGGAGGTCATTGAAAATTCAGCCACAATCATTTTAAGGTCGCAAAGAAATCGCCCCCGACTCTTTGATTGGTCTACAGACTTCTTTAGCCTACCGTTTGCCGTCAATGGAATGGCATCATATAACGGAAAGCTGTTTGTGTTTGGCACCAGAAACATGGCCATAGTCGATCCAGAGACCCTCGCGATTGACGATGTGTTTAATGACATAGGAATACTGCACAATGATATGCAGCTAGTCATCAAGACTGGTTTGTATTGGTGCGATGCTCGGTCTATCTATAGGTTTAATGGTGCACAGATTGAGCGTATAGGTTTTCCTATAGAACACGACGAGCTATCTGGATTATATCAAGGGTGGCAAACGGCAGCCGAGCTATTTGATCCTACAACAAACGTAAGGAGTAGCGGGGGAACGGATTGGTCTAACTTCTATGGTGGCCATATGATGTATGACGGCGAACACAACGCTGTTATAGTGCATTTGTCCACCTACTTTGAGAACTCTCCACCCGGATATAGAGAGTGGATGTTCTTTATTGACACTAACGACTGGTGTCGTGTTACGGCATTTAATTCGTCCAGATCAGAGCTAGAGGCATCCAAGCGAACATCATCTACGGGTACGTGGATTTTAGATGCCGACATTCCAATTAGTGCCAATGGTGCGATATACCAGATAGGGGCTGGTGCTGGTAGGACAGGATTTGTTTGGTCTAGCAAAGAGCTTGGGTTTGGTAGCGGAGATTCTTTTGGCAACCGAAAGGCTACGTACAGGTATCAGGTACACGGTACCGGGACGGTTACACTAGATGTGAGCGAGGACAATGCGGCCTATGCTAACGTAGCGCTATCTGCCGGCGGAACGCCTGAGATTAAGGAAGGCAATCGCAGTGGTAGCGGCGTAACATATTTCTTCCGTCAAATGAAGATGAGAATTACAGGCGCGGCCGGTGCTATAGTCACCGCGGTTAGCATTAGATTGAGAAGACTAGAGCGATGAGTGAAAAGAAGGACGTTAAGTCCATACAGATTAAATCGAGTGACGCACAACTAACGCGTGTGGTGTCCGATATAAGAGCATCACTATCTCGATTGCAAGAAAGAATAGCAAGACTAGAAAAGAAGGTAGGATAGTATGGGAGAAGATTATCCATTTGGATACACCGGCATGAGGGTTGGGCCTAGCGTTGATCGTGCGCGTATGGTTCAGCGAAGGCGCGATTATGAAAGCTCGCGGGGATATGGTGTTGCCCCGTCATATGCTGATTACAACCTTAGGTTTGCTTTCCGCAATGGGAGACCTTTAATCAACCCAAATACCGTATTTGTGGGTACTGCTGGGTATCCTGATAGGTTTGGTGGATTTGATTTTGATGGCCTGACCGGATGGATCCAACGCAGAAAGGGGCGGCTGTTGCGCCGTGGCCTACTAAGAGACCCGGCAATCGAAGCAATCAAATATGGATTCTATCGTTCTCCTCAGATCGGACTACCTAGATGGTATGAAGATGAAAATGACCTCAGAGCTGGCGGAGTGGGCAGCCGCGCTAAACTAATAAGCATTTGACATATGTTTTTAGATGACCCTTTAGTACGCGAATTACCTAAGGTAACCCAATTACCTTATGGCGCTCCGCTTGCCTCTGGTTCTTATGGCCAATTTGACGCTGATTTGATCAGTCAGTTGCTTTCGCTTGCGGGCCAGAATAGCATGACTCCGCTACAGCAGAGAGTATCGGATATGCCAGTAAGACAGCAAGCCCTGCTTGGCGGTGGCCTTGGTCTCCTTGGTATTGGTGCTGGTGCGCTATTAGGTCGCGGCCAAGACAACGAATACCGCAAGGCTATTAGGGATATGGAGGATACTACTGACGAGTTTGATATGCTAATGGATCAGGCCCGCAGGATGGCCCCAACCCGTGCGGACATTATGGGTATGCGTGGCCCCGGCATCAGTGGTATGCAGGCAGCTGAGGCGGCTGAGGCCGCACAGGCCCGCGCAATGCGAGATGCATATGGCACATATGGGCAGGTTCGCCAGCAAGCAATGGCTAATGCACAGCAGATGCGGGCACAGCTAGAGGCACTACGCGAGTCACGTAGGCAACAGGCAATTCAGGGCATTGGCAGTGTGATTGGTACCGCCGCAGGTATGCTATTCCCCGGAGTAGGCAACATAGCCGGCGCGGCCATTGGGGCAGGATTATCTAGACTATAATAGACGATGGCACTACCGGTACTAGAAGGCATTGCTAGTGTATTTGGGGCCGCTGTTCCTGCATACCAGCAGGCACGCGACTTTGTATTGAAGTCACAGCAAGCGGCGCTAGACTACCGAATTGCGGTAGCTGACCTAATTACTAGGCTTAGGGCAGCA
>Ga0213867_1001036_pt1 | contig 12369 bp, 6 predicted proteins | sample PICome_12_FD_160120 | JGI IMG/M metagenome (GOLD analysis project Ga0213867, IMG submission 160120) | Coastal seawater microbial communities near Pivers Island, North Carolina, United States - PICO540 | ecosystem: Environmental > Aquatic > Marine > Coastal | place: USA: North Carolina | collected... | reverse complement strand
GTATGCCAACTGAATAATGAAATATCAGCATCTTGCGATCATGCCAACCCCCTGCTTCCTGACTCTGCCAATAACATAGGATTTTTGTCGACGGTTGAGCACCAAAGTCTTCTGTTGTGGACATATCAAGGTCATCGACAAAAATGATTATTCTCTCTCCAATATTGAGAGGTCCTATTACACCTTTTTCCTTCTTATCATCTTTGATGTTGTACTTACAGAGCCTCTGTGCGAGCGCTTATAGAAAATTCAATGCTTATGGATAACTTTTCATCGCATGCCAGAGATTCCAAAATATTCTTAATTATAAATGGTTTGCTTGTTCCTGTTTCTCCGCTGACAATTACGTGAACATTTATTTTTTAAACTGTATGCTTTAATAATATTATTAATTAGCGCTGAGGTGATCCACTGATGTTGGATTATGTCAACTGTTGGTACTAGCATATCTTGGAAAGAGCATTTTGTCGAAATGTTAGAGAAAGACACTCGGATGCCATTTCAAAGAACCCGCTTCGATGTCTTGAAGTCAAACAAGTATTTTGTGGAATGTAGCACGACAAACAAAACTTGCTCTGAAAGATGGTTCTGCTCGTAATCGTGTGATCTCAGAAGAAATTCACTAAACTCGGTGGATTTCTTCAGCTTCTCATCGTTCTTAACAACAATGAGACAAACTCAAAAAAACAAAACGCACCATTATAGCTATCTATAATTATACCAACCGACCAAATCAAAGCCATTACAAAGAAACCTTTAAAATTAGGTTTATTTGTTTAAATAAAAATCTTACATTCCCTCAATTTTCGTTACAGGGATACTGCAATACTTGTTAATAATACTTTAGTAACACAGGATAAGCGCTCACTTCACACAGTTTAGATTCCCTTTCATTTATCTTCCTTGCTTTCTTTTCTACATTTATAAGTGACGTTGTCAAACGATTTTGCATTGGGTTCCATATTTGAACAGTTCTCGAGACGCCGACAATCGTCCAACGAGACTTGAAAGAGCGAATTCGAACCTTCGAAAGTGTCGCGATCTTCATTGAGTATTTCTGTCTGTCGAAATCTTTTGAGTCGCAACACTTTAGAGGCACCTTCAACCGCTTTTTGGATCTTTCGAGGAAACGAGTGTAATCCCCAGAACATTTCTAGGTATTTCACCCTGAACGATAGGATCTCAACGGCGTTTAGACGATTCATTAACTGTGAAGTATGAGAGACTAGTACGTCAACTTTTTTGTTGTAGGTGGAAACAAGAAATCGGAGCTGTTCCCAGCCTTTCTCATCATGAGGACAAACACTTAGATCTTCGATGATTTTTTCATATTTGTCATTAATTTTCTTACAATCGAGATTGATATCTTCAATGATCATCTCTAATAATTTGTCACGCTGAAAGAGGGCCTTTGAGAGAAGCTCTTCCTTCATTAAGGACGTATCAATTCTTATCATAATGACATCGTTGAACCTTGAGATCGTAGATATACTTTTATGCAGTTCGTCAAAGGATGTAGCCTTAGAGATCATTCTCTTATACATTATCTGTGTCCTATCAACTATATTCTTTGTTTCGGATTTTTTGCTGTCAACAACATTTGAGAACCATTCCTCAATTTCATCGCCCATACTTGTATCGTTGACTGCATAAACTTTAAGCTTTTCTGCAATGAATCGGTCGACCTGATCAAACGCTTTCTCGACCGAGTTCAATAAAATAGTTTTACATTCATCAATTTTCGCTTTACATTCTTCAAATAATGTTGGCCTGTTTCTGAAGTCCAAAATTGTTCGACAAGATGAAGGATTACCCATTACATCAACGTCGATTGATTGAAGTGCGCAGAGTTGTTCAAGGAAATTGTCGATGCAATTGATCAAGCTATTTTGTATTTCATCCCTGCTTGGATTCACAAAGCACTCACCATTGACCAAAATTGCCGAAACAGTAAATATTTGTCGAAAATCACAGGTGTTCACACTTTGAACAATATATTCTTGAAATAATTTTAAATTATTCAAACATATACTACGAAGCTGCTGTGCCATAACGAAATCAGAAAGTCTGAAAAATCGCGCTAAATTGGATGAGTTGTACCCAGGTATATGTTCATGATAAAAGTCATATATATTACTAAGTTCATCAAGAATTTTTCCGAGGTAGCTTTGACGCCATTCGAGCTCCAGCTTATTTCGAATCGTACTGCAGTGCAAGGCTTGATGCTTAATGAAGTTTTCAAGGTTCCATACTTTGTTTATTGGTAGATGAAACATGCACGTCTCTGAAAAATTATCAATCCATGTTTTATGCAACCAATGAAATGTATTATAAATTTCCCAGCTCGAAAAGAGATGAATATGATTTATTGAGTTTTTCTTATGAATAAGTAAATGGCTTGTCGCTTCAAGTTTTTCCTGCTCAGTAGGTAACGCATAAAATGGATGGTTTTCACTGAAGGAAAGTCCACTGAAAAAATGTGTTGACGTTAAATATTGGTACTTGACTATCGAGTTTTTCATCGCATGGATATAAAGGTCTTCGATTTCTTCAGTAAGTAAATCAAGATAGTTTGTGTATATCACACAATTAGATTTGACTTTTGATATAATACTCATCATAAATTTGTGTGGGATAGGCCTTATATCCGTATCAGGTTGACGACGGACCATACCTTCTAATCTCAAAAACATTTTGTAGAGGTTCCTTGCAGCAACCGCTTTCGTTCTACGCATTTCCCATACATTTTTATCCTCGATTTCAAACAGAATATTTAACCGCGAAAGTAACTTCCTCTTGTAACCGAATCTTTCTTTATCAAGAAATGAAATGCAAAACTTTTGAGCTGCACAATCAAATGATTCAATGTCTATTGGTACCCATTGCCAAGATACACCATCGTAAGCAGCAGCAAGAGCTCGCGGCTTTTTCAAAAGCCATTCATTGGGATTTAAATCTTGCACCGAGAACACATCAAAAGATTCCAGGGACGGAAGGTTGACTAACGAATAATCGCTAACCTTCCCAATGCGGCAGTTGTTGCTTGAAGTATCAACCTGCTTTGGCACTTTATGAAGGATTGGACTAATACTATTATTTTTCTTAAAATTTTGGTACCCCCCTTTTTCCAAGTTAGATCGACAGTACGGGTGAGGAATTAATCCTAAAGAATCCTTTTTCAGAAAGTTCCACATACCTTCTCTTTTTTTCTCGCAATACAAAATATAAGAAGGAACAGGACGTTGAAGCTCTCCACATATTTGTACTACATCAACCGTGGCCAAATCTTCACCTTTAATTCTCTTTTGCAGCAAAACAGGACGATGAGTCAGATGTCTATTCCTAGGAAGAGCGCATTCGTTCGACATCATTACGAAAGTTTGTAATCGATCAAGACAACTGATACAATTACCGAAGATGATAGTGGCAGTGCACAAATGGAAATCACATAAATTTCAAAAATCCAAAGCAGCCGGATCATGAGAAACCAACATGATATATACCGGTAGTATGTGAGGGAAAAACGTGGAGAAAATCCGCATGAAGAATAAGGAGCGAGACGTACATGTAGAAGAGAGTCGACTCAAAGGAGGAAAGATCAACATAAGTACAGATTTCTGATATTTATTAGCGATAGTTGTGAACTTTAAAGACAATAATCGTAGAAAGTACATCTTGATCTAATCATGCAAACTGGAAACTTCCCTGTCCTTCCGCTATAGCGTAGAGTAACTTCTCGCGCAAGATTTCTTTGGAGTCGTACATTGGCAAATCAAGGGCGTTGAAACAGGTGTGTGCCGATATTAAAGATTCGCTAGAGCCACTGGCTTTGTGAATGCTGAACTTTTGGGTACCACGCATTCCTTGAAGTTGCGAAAATCCCTCAAGAGGAACTTTCGCACTTCCAGTGACAAACTGTAAAAACGAAGCTTTCTGGCTTCTCGTTAGGCCATGCATAGCTTCCCAAAACCATATAATTTGAGGATCTGATACTTTGTAATTTGTATATTCAGTATTGCTCTGTAAGTCGTGAATGTCTATATCTGGCAAGCCGGATATGAGGAGTTCTAACTCTTTCGCATTAAAAATAGATATCAAATCTTTCTTGATCATCTCATGAAATCCTTGCAAATAAGCCTTGGTTTGGGGTTCTATGGACGTTGTCATTCGGTGCTGACAAATCAAGCTCACATATTTCTCTTTGTTATTCTCTGTCACACTCACACTTCTTCCGTTGGGAATCAAGTCAATGGTTTTACTTCTCCCAAACGAATGATCTTCTGTCGAAAACGTCAAATGGTCTAGACCGATGTCTTCGAGATTATATTTCAAAATCGTCGTAAGATTTTTGTAATAATCAGGATCAATCGCTTCCATGTCATGATGAGTTGGCTTTATTCCCAACATATGTTTATACAAACTTCTCGTAAAGTGAGCGTCAAGTAAGAATCCATCAGCTAGTGCTTTCCCAACAATTCGTCCAACGAAACGGAAATAGTCGAGATGATCAGGATTGACAAAACTGCTATTCGGATTCGGCTGAAAAGTACATCCATCTTCTGTCGACGTGAATAAAGCATAATTTGGATTGAACATCTCCTTCGCGAGAATCTCAAAGAACTCTCTCGAAAGACCACCTGCATCAACGCCTTCTTCTTCAACGAACGTGATATGCAAACGACCTCTCATTTCCTCTGCAGTGCGTAAACGCAATGAAGCATACGCATCTTCGAAAACGTTCTTTCGCCTTATATTCAGCCGTAAACTTCGCCTACTCGCTGATTGTTTCAAACGACGTACTTGAGTCTTGAACCAGTGACGCTTCACATCGAAGTCTATGAAAGGCCTGCACTCAGAAACTAACACCATCGCTTTAAGTCCCTTCTCTAACAGTGGAGGATTAGCACGAAGGAGTGCGCTAAGAAGAATCTTATTGGCAGCGACAAATTTAACAAGCTTTTCTGTTCCATGTGGCGACCGTGAGGCGTTAACGATGAAAAATGCTTCAATCGCCGGTAAGAATCTAGTCAACAACCCTGCAGCACTTGAGGGAAGCTTCTTTGAATTTTCTTTCACTTCATTATCCCCAGCTACATCTTGATCTGTCATGTCTTCATCTTCACGATCTTCATCGTCCTCGTCAAGTGCAACTCCTTGTATAACAGACACAACTTTGAGACAAGTTGAAAGTTCTTCCCAAAGACCTTCTAAGTCGATCGTTCGCAGAAGGGAGGCTGCCTTTATTGAGTTTGCATCGTTTTGCTTTTCGCTTCTCCGAGAACCATCTTCATCATCGCATAGTGACTGGATTGTCTGCAATACGCGCAAAAGCTTTAATTCGCTACTACTTGACGACAGCGTGACGGCACTTGCAGGCATGAATCCCTCTTTCTTCTCCTCTTGAGCATTGTCTGTTGAGCAAACGTTAAGTTCTTTCTGAGATTTCGCAGCTTCGTCAAGGTTAATGTTAAGAGACTTGAGATCTCCCATCGCATCCACGCCCAACCCTTGTGCAACAAAAGCTAATTCCGTTAATACAGACAGTCGATTGTCTTCGATTCTGCATAGCCTCCTGACAATATGACTGACTTTTTGAAATGAGACGTCCTTACAACTTTCAAGCCGGAGAATGGAGCACAATAACTTTACGCGACCTTGATCTATCAAGGGTCGTGGAACCCTGATCCACTCCTTGCCAGCGGCCGCCGCAGATTCTTTTTCTTTCAAACTCAATTTGGCTTCATCCTCCCCCAATTTGGGAAGCACGGCAAGTGGACTTACAACCAGTTCCAACAAATTCAGAAGTTGTTCTAAATTTGTTGGACTTTTCGTGAAATGAGGCAATCGAAGTAAGTCGATCACGCAATTAAGGTGAGAAAATGACTTATTTTCGAGAACTTCAAGCGAAACTATTGGGGCTTTCTTAGCCATAATACACAGTGTTTCAATTATCCTTCTCGATACGATTGGGGGCAAAGTGCCATCAACACAGCGCCTTTCAGTTGCAGGAATGTTCGCGGCAATTGAGAGAGCAGCAGTATTTGCATTTCTACGTCGAAACATGGTCGTATTCGGAACTTCCGACCCAACAATATCAGGCGATGTGCCGATGAGTGAAGAGGGAGGAAAATCACAATTTCTATCGATCTCTATTCCTTCGTTATTTAATGCCATTACAAACGATTTTGCCGTTTTCGTATCACCTTGGAGCAGCGATAACATCGTGGTCAGTAAAATATGGCGAATCTCCGCATGTGCGCCTATATTCATTAGGAGATTTTGAAACAAGCGCATGGGCCTGACGCTGTTGAGCATAAAAAATAAGTTCAATAAAGAAATCATAGACTCTGACGATGCAAAGGGGTTATCACTTCTCCCAAGTCCACTGAATATTACTTTTTCCCTATCACGGTCTAATTTGATCTGCCCAAAGCGATTTCTCTCTTGTCGACTCCTTCGTGCGACATACGAATTAGCCGTGTTCCGTGATGAGCCTAAATTCGAAGATCGAGCCTGATTATTTTGTTGGTTGCGAGCGGTTAGAGAACTACTACTTTGTCGGACCGGACCTGACAAACTTTCCTGCGAAACGCGATGGTGAGCTCGGGAAGCTGCACGTTCTCTAATAACTTGTGCCTCGGCGACAATATTCGGCGGTAAGCTTGACAAGAAGTCATTATCCGCAGATAACAAAATCTCAGATCGCAACTCGGGGTGCAGGGATGCTAAGAAGCTTGCGTTGTCCATATCTTCCGCATTTGATGGGTCTGCCGGTGGTTCATTACGTTGGCTCTGCTGTTGCTGTTGCGCAATAATTTCACGACGCATGTCATCTGGCAACGCAGCCAATGCTTCAGGGTCTAGTCCGGACGTAGAATCAATTTGAGCGGTAATGCTTTCCATAGATCTATGTTCTTCGACAACTTCTTGTTGCATCTCAGGAGGCAAGCAGTTGAAAACTTCGAAATCCATTCCGGGAGGACATACAAGACCATCCTCATTCGGCTGCGAATGTACTGCTGTTGAATTTGAAGGCAACTCTTCATTTGAAGCTGATTCCTGTTGTACCTGCTCTTCAACTACCTCCATTGATGGAGAGGCATCCGATGTTTCTAAAGTACCTAGATGATTCCCTTCGTTTTCCTGATTATTCACTTGCGTTTCATTGTTTCCGTTCGGACCATGATTATTTTCACATTCATCGGCACTTGAATTCATGCTACCATCGCATGCAAGAGATAAGCCAGTCGCGAGAGATGTTGCGACAGCTTCACCCTCGCTCGGTACTTCTTCATTGTGCACGCAAGAACCATCTGATCTATCTGTTTGTTGTTCATTACGATTTAATTCATCAGCAACCGGTAATTGGTCCGGAACTAAATCCCCGCTACCACGATCAGCACCACTCGGACCTTCACTAGTAAATGTAGAGTTAGTCAAGGATTCGTTTGTTTGTCCGTGAAGCCGTTCTTGCTCAGAAATATTCATGGCCATATTTTCTGTCAATGCTTGCTCGAAGGCTTGACTGAAGTTAAGCATAAATCGATCAAGTGGCTGACCATCTCCTGTCCACCTCGAATCTGTTATATTCGAAGAAGTACGACCACCCGAGCCAACAGAATGCTCGATCACAGGAATTCCATCAAGACCTCGATTTAAACGAACTGTCAAGTTTGAATGTCGGCTGTTGTCATTTTGTGACGATAAAGGAATATTCCTTCTCGATGCTAAACTTCTCACACCGTGACTCTCGGCGCTAGATGTTAATGTAGTTGTAGGAGGAAGGATGACATCACACAAAAGAGGATGAAGAAATTGATGTGTCCGCGAATGAGTTGCAGCTGCAGGGCCAAGTGGGAAAAGTTGTGTTTCGTATGAAAGAGGAATACTCTCACTGAGACGGTTGCACCCAGCTTGCTGCCTTGATGCATCTGTTTGAGCTGAAAGGAAGTCCGAAAGACCACCAAAAACAATATCTATTGGACTATGGCACCTTCCTCTCGAGAAACCACCACTCGATATTGTTTGCATACAATACGAATTTTGACTAACACTCGGTCGACTTCCTAGTTCTCTTGGTGCAGGTTGGCTTGAGTTAGTATTGTTGCTATTCGTTCCTCCAACAACATTGATTAATCCTCCTAGTAAACCACCAATGCTACCAGGGTCATCGTCATCTGCTCCCGCAGCATCTCTTCGATTATTTCGACCTCTTAATCGAATCCCAAGGGTTTCTTGAATTTCTGCTAAGGCTTCGAAGTGTACATTATGAAACCCACCATTCATAATTTGTCCTAAAACGCCAATAGAGTCGGTATCATCCCTCAACGGTTCATTTGATTGAGACCTTATGAAAAGTGTCCCATTTCTTACATGTCCTCCAAGGTGATCGATGCGTGTCCAACCCTCATCGAGCTCAGATTCCGATGGCAGTCCTATTACCCCCTCACGATCTTCAAAATTACCATCGAAAAAGGCTTCATCTTAGGCAAGAATCAAATCACATAATCATTTGAATGAAGTTTGTGAAACTAGATTAAAGATATTTGTAAACATACCTTCGTCGTGTTCCCAAGCTTCTTCGCCATCATCATCTTCTTCAAAATCGTCAACATCTTGTTCATTATGATCAACTTCAATCATGTCATCATCTGCATGAATAACTTCAATTTCAGAAGGATCGTCACTTGAATCAAACCCATCGACACTATCTCCATGGTCCGAATCGTCGCTGCTGCTATCATCTGGATTTCCCAAACGAACTTCTATTTCGTCGCTACTGCTTTCATTTGTATCAACGGACATTTCTTCTATTTTGAAATACAGTTTGAAAACACGAAAGAAATCAGACAAAAATCAATTTGAACTCACCTACATCACTTCCTTCACTTTCACTTTCGTCTTCATCGTCATCAAAACTGATTTCATCACAAATATTGCCAACCATTTCTTGAAGATCGCGCCTTTGTGCACTACGGCGTGCCCTATCCGCATCTTCGGGCATAAAGCCATCACCGAGCATAGCATCATCAGCAAACGCATTTTCTGCACGTTGTGAAGGACCCACCGTTATTCTTCTCTTCAGATCTCTTGACCTCTCTTTTCTTTCGTTCGTCGCGCGATGAGCTTCTTCTTTTTCAACTTGGACTCGCACCATTTCCTCAACGGTGTCAGTAACAGTTGCTCGTGTAAATACCTCTAATGGTCGTAGTAAAGAACAAATCGTGGTTGATGCCAACGTCATATTTAAGTCCACTCTTCTGATTCCACTCAAGAGTGCTTGTGGTACTTTGAATTCCAACATTAGCCGAACAACTTCCCACGAAAGCGACGAATTAGTATCCTGATTTATTCCACTACTCCTGGGTGCTGATAACCCAATACATAGTTCAGCCCAGGAACGTAGCGCCCATAGTTCGCGTTCAGTCTGACAAGGTGGCAACTTAATTCGTGTGTGACCGTCAACACATCCCGCTAATGCGGATGCTAAATCTCCGACAACACGTCTGCGACCTTCTCCAGCTCTTGCGCACAAAATCACTAACAGTCTAGATGCTTTTTGAACAGCTTGAACACCAAAATAGGCACGGCGCTTGAGTGCAAACAAAGCTGGTTTGTTATCTTTTGCCATCAGAACTTCTTTCCTGGGAAGAGACCTATTAATAGGTAGTAGATAATGAAGCAAATAGCCCACAGCTGTGCCCGGAGGACTCGTGCAACCCCCTAGTGCATGTTTTAGATTACTGAGACGCGAGCAAGCTGGTGTACCGTTAATTGGGCGATATCGATGAATGACTGCCGCACATACAGGAATCGCAAGAACTAAATCGGCAATTATATCGATGTATTCTGTCAACGTTATGAAAGAGGAAACCGACGGATCTGTCCTAAAATCCATTTTGAGCTCGATTTCTGCGACAGATATAAGATTGCTAACCAAGAGGGAGGTTACATGATTGGCAGGAGTTCCGTTCAGAAAGATAAAATTCGCTCTCTTTCCAATCGAATCACTTCTAACTAATTTCTTCATCTTTTTTGGGCTCTTAGGTCCAGATTTCTTTTTCTTACCTTTCGAAAGTGGTATGGGAACCTTCGTGAAATGCTTACGCTTTGGTACTCCGGATCGAACACTAAGAGAACCATCATGAGATTTTTCGTTGGAATGTTGAAGAGTGACAGTGTTTCCTGATCCAAAATATCCAGAGAGGGCCTTTGTAGTTTCAGAACGTTCTTCACTAGACAACAATACAATTGATGAACCCTCCAAACCATCGGAAGGTTCCGTAGCTATAGACGTGGCCGCAGCTTTCAAAAAAACGATGGGGTTGCGACAGATTAGCGGTGCAATTGTTTGGGCAAATGACACGGCGTTAACTTTAATAAGGTCGTCTTGAGAACTACTGGTACGGCGCCACTGCTTCTTATGCAGTCTCATCACCGTACTCCTAATTTCAGCTTCCATAGACTGACGCAAGGTATTGTCATCTTCAAGAACGTGCCTCATTATTGTAGTAATTGTCCCGGCCTTACCAATAAAGTTACACGACGGTGGAAGCGACAGAATTAGTTCGATGCCACCCATGCGCAAAAACTTTAGCGCAACCTTATGTGATCTTACAAGGCGCGATATTAAAAGTAAAATACTTTGAACAATCCCAGGATTTTTCGCAATCTTGTCACTTGGATGTACATCCTTCACTAAAGAAAGCATTTTGTAGCAAAGTTGGATACAGCCATCTGCTTCGTCTGATGGAAGTATCGATGTGAATGAAGGAATTGTGGGCAGTTGACTACTTTGACTTTCGCATTTCTTTTTCACTTTTTTCGCATTGCTCCTCGCCTTCACTTTCGCATTAAAAACAATAGTACACATATCAGATGCACATTTCGAAAGTAAAGCAGCCTGCCTCTTGTGGTCGCCACAGTTGCGTTGATACTCCCCTTTTCTCCCATCATCTTTAAACTCAACTCCGTCGATTTTGATAACATCCTCCATAGGGGAAGTTGTGGGCTGCGCTACAAGATCTAGGAGAAGAAGCGCGCCTGAGATCCAAGGCTTTTCATCAAACAATTCTTTCTTTTCACTATATCAGTCCCAATCGACAAATTAAAAAGAATTAGTAAGTTCATTGCTTGCAGTTTGACACAACGGAGGGGAACAACGACGCACCAGTGATATTTCACCGTCTTTATCAACGTTGAACAAAGATTTTTTCGTAAAACGAGAACCCTGAGTCTCGGCAACGCGCGCAGAGTAATCAGAGCAAAATGACATAAAGACGCCAAATGCATCTCATGATAAGCTAGAACCAAATTATTGCTGATATGCGAGTGGATTCTATCCAAAAGCTTCCAAACGAAGTGTGCTAAGTCTTTAGAATAAAATTTACTTAACAAGTTCAACACAAATGTCGCAACAACTGCCACTACGTCTTCACCTTCTTTTTGCCCAGAACAATTAAAATCTTCCTGATTACGACTAAATTGACCAGAATTACCTTCAGCAATACTCAGCGACATCGGCGTGATGTGTGAATATAAGATATCATGTAAATTTTTCGCATAGTTAACGAGGATATCTTCACGAAGATCCTCTTTCTTTCGCTCATCTACCGACTTGAGGTGTTCTCCCGTATCAGCATTCGATGATAATTCATCGCCATCAACATTTCTACGTGGCAGACTATATCCAGTTTCATTGCCAACAATATTAGTTGAAATCTGTCTTCTGGAGGAAGACGAAGTCAACTCTTGGTTAGCTGCGTTTGCTCTCAACTGTGCAGCCGCTCTCAGTCCACGCTGAGCTCGTCTCCTTTCCACTGTTGTAGGACTTGGCGGAGGGTGAGTTAAGGCATATTCCATTGCGACTTCGACTCTATTGGATCCAGTCTGTTCCAACGCTTCCAATGCGTGATCTCGACCGAAGCCCATATCAATCAAGCGATTAATTGATTCTTCGCTAGCTTCAAACACTCCATCAGATCTACTTTGCCCATTCAAAAAGAGATTCATTGCTCTAGGTAAACTATTCATACCCATCTCAAGGCGTCTGTGAAGATCACTCACAGAAATGCCACGAACATTTGCACCGTTTTCACTCCCATTCGCACTTAAATTTGTAGTCGTGTCATCGTTCGCTGAATCACCCCTAGAAGTGGAAGATTGGTCACGCGACTTCGCTTCTCGGAGGCAGCTTAGAGTATCGTCCACGAAACGTAGAAACCCATTCAAAATGTGTGCTGGTAAACATACTAAACGATCATCTTTAAAAACTTCTATACAGATATCACCCAGAAAACAATGCAAATGACGAACAAAGTCAGGTGTACTATTGGAAATAAAATCGGGTGCACCCAATTTTTGTAACAA
>Ga0213867_1001034_pt1 | contig 12405 bp, 10 predicted proteins | sample PICome_12_FD_160120 | JGI IMG/M metagenome (GOLD analysis project Ga0213867, IMG submission 160120) | Coastal seawater microbial communities near Pivers Island, North Carolina, United States - PICO540 | ecosystem: Environmental > Aquatic > Marine > Coastal | place: USA: North Carolina... | reverse complement strand
GATTATCTCCAAAAATCTGGCCCTATATTTGGTTAGTCGTTTGTTGTTTGGGGATGGCTTTTTTTTTTAGTCAACTGCCTTTACTCAGTATGCTCTTTTCAACAGATAGTTGGCCCAAACCTGGACAATTTTCCACCCGTCGCTCATTGTGGTACTTTGTACTTCTTTTAATGGCTTCGTTGGTCTCCCCCCCGGATTTTTGGTTGCAATGCTGTCTTGCTTTTTTTCTGTGGGGTTTATTTGAATGTTTCATTTTACTCATTCTTTGTAAAAATTTATATAAGGATACAGAGTCCTTTAACTAGAATAAACTGTATCCTTTGGCCTATAAAAGGTTACCTTTTAAAAATTTTGGTAAATTTTTCGGTGTGCACCTTCATCGGATAGTGAACGTTTTGTGGAGCAAATAAAAGTACAATTTCCAACGTTTTATAGTTCACTTCGCAGTAAGTGTTTTTGTACCAAATCATTGGTTTTGTACCCTCTTGCATATTTCTGCCGTAGTACTGTTTTAAACCCCCCTGTTCTTCTTGTCGGTTCAAAAAATCACGCATGGTTTGCCTCACACGGTGGTGAGCCCCAGTTTCTAAACTCACGACATCACCAGGTTCCAATTGAAAAGACGGCACTTTATGAGTGACCCCATTTACTTTTACTTTTTGATGACTGATAAGTTGTCGAGCATGGGCAAAACTTTCGACGAAATGATTTTTGACCAAAACCGTATCAAGACGTTTTTCCAAAAAACTAATCATATTTTGGCTAACACTGCCTTTTCGTTGATAACTCTTTTGAAAAAGCGTAGTCAAATACTGTGCTCGAAGCCCGCCATACAAAAAAGCTACACTTTGTTTAATTTCGAGTTGTCCCGCAAAATTTGATTTTTTAGTGAATACCTGTTTTTTTTGTACTTTTTGCAAACTTTTTTGTTGTTTAGGGGTTACTTTTTTAAAAGGTCGTAAATTCAACCCAAAACGTTTTGAGATTTTCATCTGTTTTTCTGTAGACATACTTTTTTCTTTTCTTCTTCAAACTTTTTATACTTACTATCGGACTTGAACCGATACCCTAAAAAGGAACAGATTTTAAGTCTGTCGTGTATACCAATTTCACCAAGTAAGCGTATATACGGGTAAAGGGAATCGAACCCATATCTTCTGTGTGGAAAACAGATAATCTACCATTAATCTATACCCGCGCTTTCATTTTCGAATATATATATTATCAAGGTCCTCAGTGTTTGCCTTACCTAAGGAGGAAAGTCCGAACTTTGCAGTTTTGTGCGAGTGAAAAGCTCGCGAGAGCAATCTCAGGGAAAGTGGAAGAGCATTTTTTATGAAAATCTTTGGTATGACAACATACCGAAATGAAAAACCCCACAAAAAGCAAGACACTCTCGCATTATATGAGGTGGAAACCTGAAATAAGATAAATAAACACACCCTAACCTCTTACAAAAAGGGGTCGGTACAAAATTCGGCTTACGTGGCCCTTGAAGCTTTTCTCGTATTCTTAGCTCAGTTGGATAGAGCACCAGCCTTCTAAGCTGTTGGTCACAGGTTCGAGTCCTGTAGAATATAGAAAACTGGAAAGCAGGGTATAGCGCAGCTTGGTAGCGTATCTGTTTTGGGTACAGAAGGTCGTAGGTTCAAATCCTGCTACCCTGACCACTTTTTGAAAAAGAATACTACTATGACTGAATTAAATTATTTGCTCGTTTCGTGTACACTTTTTTTATTAGGAATTTGGGGTATTTTTTTGAACCGAAAAAACATTATTATCATGCTCATGTCGATTGAATTAATGCTGTTAGCCGTAAACTTTAATTTTCTTATTTTTTCGGTTTATCTAGATGACCTCATGGGCCAAATTTTTTCACTGTTTATTTTAACCGTTGCCGCGGCAGAATCTTCTATTGGGCTCGCTCTTTTAGTGATTTATTATCGAAAACAACAAACCATTGCAGTTGAATTTATTAACCTTTTAAAAGGCTAATATTATACTAATAGAGACGGAATCGAACCGTCATCACAGGATTTGCAATCCAATACATTACCATTATGTTATCTAACCCATGGGAAAGGTAGGATTTGAACCTACGTGGAAGTGTTTCAACAGATTTACAGTCTGCCGCCTTCAACCACTCGGCCACTTTCCCGACAAAAAAAGACGTTATGAATGCCTCAACTCGATAAAGTTTCCTATTTTACACAATTTTTTTGGCTGACGCTTACGATCACTGCTTTTTATATTACATTACTTAAATTTTATCTGCCGACCATTACACGGGTTCTGAAAATGCGCGAACACAAAGTCAGCCTCACACAAGAGAGCAACGATAATACATATGAACAAGAACAAGAACAAGTGTTGCAAACGATGCAAACCGCTGTTCGACAAAGTTTAACTCAATCAAAACAGGCGTTACAAAAAAGTTTTGAAACAACCGCTGGTTGGGTAGATAAAACTGTACAAAAAACAAACCAGGAACACTTTCAAACTGTACAAACACAGTACCAAGCAAAACTTGGGGACGAAATTACTGCGCATACCATGACCAAAAATCAGTTGAAAAAACTTTTACCGATGTCGGCTTATACAACGTGTGGGTTTACACACTATGGGCACACCTTTGTGCAAGAGTATTTTCTACGAAAACTTCTCGGGCACTTTACCACAAAAGGGAAAGGTGGAAAGAAAGGGACCAAAAAGAAACGTTAAGTATTGCAAAGCAAACGTACTACTGTTGTGGGACTTGGTCCAAGAGCCGAACACCCTCTGGGTGGAGGCAAAGGATGCCGTTGAGTTTTCCTGACGCTAAGAAAAAAAGACACTCTTATGCCATTCAAACTTCTCCAACAGAATGCTTCTACCTTACTTTTTGGTAGTTTGGCGTTCTTAGTTTTAAGCTCAAAAAATATTATTATCTATAATGAAGAAATTCTCATTGGTTTAAGCTTTCTGGCATTTTTATTTTTTAGTAGCATGACCATGGGAGAAAGTATTCGTGAAGCCTTTACTTTTCGTAAAGAAACCATCCAAAAAGAATTACAAAAATATTTAGATGTGAAAGAAGCTTTAGTGCAAGATCTTTTAATCGAATATAAGAAAACCCTAGCGTTGGAAGCACAAATTGCTCAATTACGTGAACAAAGTTGTCAAGAACTAAAAACATTACACTCGACACGGGAAGCAGGGCTACAAGCCACGTTTGCTACTCAAGTACGAAACAAATTGCATATCTTGTCGCAGATTGAACAGAAAGGGCAAGAAACAGTACAGAGAAATTGGCAACAAGGGTTAAAGTACGGGGTTTTAGAAGCCTTTCGACAGTCAAAAAAAACGGTCGGACCACAACTCTTACATCAAGCGTTGGAACAGTTAAAACAAGAACAACCCAAGTAATACAAGAAATGGCGTCCGTGGGAAAAAAAAGCCTACGGACGCGACCGCGAAGGAGTTTACTGTGTTTCCCAGGTTGCCCTAGTATATACAGCGAAATGGAGGGTCAAAATCGAATTCAAAATGGGTTCGGTTGCACTTCCCCATTTCTCTCAAACTCCAACTATTTAGATTGTATCATAAACAACATGCAGAATATCAGCAGTCACAAAAGCTCACCAGAAAAAGGTTTCTAAAAAAGTTTCTTTTAATAGAGGGAAGTTACACCAACAATGACGGCATCACAACTTTGCTAAACACGCAAATTAGAAGGCCCGCATTCAGTCAATGTAATTTTTTCTAGACTGGTTTTTCTTGAATTCTCCAATATTTCTTTTGATTTTACTTTTACATTAGCTACACACCTGCACAGCAAAACCCCCTCATTTAACAAAAACTTTTTTAGAAACCTTTCTACTTAGTATTGATACAGGGTTTGCGGTTTATCATTCTAGATAGCTCTTTATCTCGCACCCAAAAGCGCCACCCGTTTTTCCCGGAATGTTTTTATTTACCATTTAAAGAGTGTATTCTGAACTTTTACGGTTTTATTTTTTTACGGGTACGTTGGATTTTTTAAAAACTCCCACGGAAAAAAAGAACATTTTTATGATGAATTTCATCAACCGCTGGCTCTTTTCGACGAATCACAAAGATATTGGTACATTATACCTTATCTTTGGTGCATTCTCTGGAGTCTTAGGGTCTATGTTTTCTCTTCTTTTACGTATGGAATTGGCACAACCTGGAAACCAGATTCTGGCAGGAAATCACCAATTGTATAACGTTATTGTAACTGCACACGCTTTTCTCATGATTTTTTTCATGGTAATGCCTGCTCTAATTGGTGGGTTTGGAAACTGGTTTGTACCAATTATGATTGGTGCCCCAGATATGGCTTTCCCACGTTTAAATAACATTAGTTTCTGGCTTTTACCTCCTTCTCTTTTATTACTTTTAAGTAGTGCTTTAGTCGAAGTTGGTGCTGGAACAGGGTGGACGGTGTATCCTCCTCTAAGTCACATTACGAGCCACTCTGGTGGTGCAGTAGATTTAGCTATTTTCAGTTTACATTTATCTGGGGCAAGTAGTATTTTAGGTGCGATTAACTTTATTACCACTATTTTTAACATGCGTGGCCCTGGTCTTGGGTTCCATCGTTTACCTTTATTTGTGTGGTCAGTGCTGATTACTGCCTTTTTACTTCTTCTTTCTTTACCAGTATTAGCTGGAGCGATTACGATGTTGTTAACTGATCGTAACTTTAACACCTCGTTTTTTGATCCTGCTGGAGGAGGGGATCCAATTCTTTTCCAACATCTTTTTTGGTTCTTTGGACATCCTGAAGTTTATATCCTTATTCTTCCAGGGTTCGGTATTGTAAGTCATATCATTAGCACCTTTTCCCGAAAACCTATTTTTGGGTATTTAGGTATGGTTTATGCAATGCTAAGTATTGGTGTGCTAGGTTTTATTGTTTGGGCTCACCATATGTATGTAATTGGCTTAGACGTGGATACTCGTGCATACTTTACGGCAGCGACGATGATTATCGCAGTCCCAACTGGGATTAAAATTTTTAGTTGGATTGCTACGGCTTGGGGAGGTTCCATTACTTTCCGCACTCCAATGCTTTTTGCTTTAGGTTTTATTTTTTTATTTACGGTTGGTGGGCTTACTGGTGTGATTTTGGCCAATGCTGGAATTGATATTGCATTACATGACACGTATTACGTGGTTGCACATTTTCATTACGTGCTTTCGATGGGAGCCGTTTTTGCCCTTTTTGCAGGTTTTTATTATTGGATTGGTAAAATTTCCGGGTACCAGTACCCTGAAGTTCTTGGCCAAATTCATTTTTGGTTATTTTTTATTGGGGTAAATATTACTTTTTTCCCAATGCATTTTCTCGGATTGGCAGGTATGCCTCGACGCATCCCGGATTATCCTGACGCTTTTGCAGGGTGGAATTTGATCTGTAGTTATGGTTCATATTTATCCATTTTAGCAAGCCTTTTCTTTTTTTACGTGGTATACGCGACGCTTACGCAAGGAGAAAAGTGCGGAAGTAACCCATGGGCAGTGGCAGGTGAATCAACGACTTCTACGTTAGAGTGGACGGTGACTTCCCCTCCGGCTTTCCATACTTTTGAAGAAATTCCTGCAATTAAGGAGCCTTCTTCACAATCTGTTTTACGTTAAACCTTTCGGTTTTGACTGAGTAAGGGGTCGAGTTTTTCGACCCCTATTTTTGATGTGTGGAGTATAGATTTTTTTTTGTCCAAATTTCAGAAAGTGCGCTAACGCATGAAATCAGCCGCCTGGGGACTACGGCCGCAAGGCTAAAACCCAAAGGAATTGACGGGGGCTTACACAAGCGGTGGAGCATGTGGTTTAATTCGAAACAACGCGCAAAACCTTACCAATCCTTGACATATGAAAAACCAGGGTGGTTACTCGCTCTGTCTATTTTATACAGGTGCTGCATGGCTGTCGTCAGTTCGTGGTGTGAGCTGTTGGGTTAAGTCCCAGAACGAACGCAACCCTCCTTTGAAAGTAAGGTTAATCTTTTTCAGAGACTGCCAAGGATATCTTGGAGGAAGGTGAGGATGACGTCAAGTCCGCATGGCCCTTATGGGTTGGGCTACACACGTGCTACAATGGGAGTGACAAAAGGAGGCAACATGGCAACATTGAGCAAATCCCCAAAAGTTCCCCAAGTTCGGATTGTTCTCTGCAACTCGAGAACATGAAGTTGGAATCGCTAGTAATCGTAGATCAGCACGCTACGGTGAATTTGTATCTAAGCCTTGTACACACCGCCCGTCACACTCTGAAAATTTTCATGCCTTGAAGCCAAAGACATGCACAAAGAACACACAGCGTCATGCTTGAAGCACGCCTAAAAGAACCCACCTTCCTTTTTTTGGTCTGTGTCTTTGCCGAAGTCTTTTCTAGAGTTAGGGAGGTAATTGGAGTGAAGTCGTAACAAGGTAGCTGTAGGGGAACCTGTAGCTGGAGAGACTCCTTTTTATTTTTAGACAGAGAACATGAATGTTCAAGAACTTTATGAGTTTGATCCTGGCTCAGAATGAACGCTAGCGATAAGCCTAACACATGCAAGTTGAATGGTGTTGACCACCATAGCGAACGGGTGAGTAACGCGTAAGAATCTACCAAAAAATTGGAGGGTAATCCTCAATAGCTCGTGCAGGAGTAAAGATATCTGTGATCGTTTTTTGATGAGCTTGCGTAAGATTAGATAGTTGGTAAGGTAAAAGCTTACCAAGTCGATGATCTTTCATTGGTCTTAGCGGACGACCAATCACATCGGGACTGAGAGACGGCCCGAACTCTTGATGGAGGCAGCAGTGAGGAATCTTGGACAATGGGCGCAAGCTTGATCCAGCTATATCGCGTGGGTGACGACGGTTATATTGATTGTAAAACCCTTTCATTGAAAAAAAACAGTTTACTGTTTTTTGGAGACTTTGACATGAATCAAAAAAGAAGCTCCGGCAAATTCTGTGCCAGCAGCCGCGGTAAGACAGGAGGAGCAAGTGTTATTCGGATTAATTGGGCGTAAAGGGCATGTAGGTGGAGAAATGTAGTTGTTGGTGAAATTCCAAAGGTATTCTTTGGGTGGGCCTGCAAAACGGTTTATTCTCTTGGAGGGTGTAAGAGGAAAATAGAATTTCCAGAGGAGAGGTTAAATTCTTAGATTTTGGAAGGAATACCTAATGCGAAGGCAATTTTCTGGTACACGCCTGACACTGAGGTGCGAAAGCGCGGGGAGCGAACAGGATTAGATACCCTGGTAGTCCGCGCCTTAAACGATGCTGATTCCTTTTTGGAAGACAAAAAAAACGGGGGCGTCGCTGAAAAGTGACGCCCCGACACCTTGCTTTGGGCAAGAACGTAAACCCCTCTTTTTCGGGTCGGGAGAGGGTGTGTATGAGGTGTCCAATGAGATAGTTCAGTTTGGTAGAACCTCGGACTCATAAATCGATGGTCGGGGGTTCGAATCCCCCTCTCATTAGCCATCTAACACAATCTAAACAACTATTTTTTGTGGATGCTTTGGTTCAGAAGAAAAAGGACGTTGTACAAAACGAAACGTTATACCCAGAATGCAATCTGCGAGGTATAAATTTCCTCCGTGGGAAACCACTTGCTTTTAGCCAACTGGGTGAACTGAAACATCTAAGTAACCCAAGGAAAAGAAATCAACCGAGATTCCGTAAGTATCGGCGAGAGAACATGGAAAAGACCAAACGCCTGGCCATCCCAATTCAGAAAGATGTGGAAAAATCTACCCAAGAAGGTGAAAGTCCTGTAGGTATTGTGTCCGGGTGTGCGTAAACAAAGTAAAACGAAAGTATTTGTTTGAAGATAGGAGGTCCACCTTCTAGGTCTAAATATGCTTTTGAAACCAATAGTGAACAAGTACCGTGAGGGAAAAGTGAAAAGAACCTTAACTAAGGAGTGAAAAAGAACCTGAAACAAAAAAGAATCATTCAATCGATGGCTTCGTTTCGAGGCGTCGGTGTACCTTTTGCATAATGGGTCAGCGAGTAAATAAAAAAAGCGAGGCTTAAACGGGAAAGTGGAGGCAAAGCAAAAGCGAGTATGAAAAGTGCGTAGGTTTTTTTTATTTGACCCGAAACTAAGTGATCTAGCTTTGAACAGGCTGAAGAAAGGGTAAAAGCTTTTGGAGGGCCGAACTGACGTCTGTTGCAATAGACGCAGATGATTTGAGGCTAGGGGTGAAAGGCCAATCAAACTTAGAGATAGCTGGTTCTCCGCGAAATTTATTGAGGTAAAGCGTTCAACGAAGTCGAAAGGGGGTAGAGCACTCATTCGGTAAAGGGGACCCAAAGTCTTACTGAACTTATTGAAACTCCGAAGACCTTTCTTGATTCTCTTGAGCAGACAGACTTAAAGTGCTAAGGTTTTAAGTCCAAAGGGAAACAGCCCAGATTGTTCGCTAAGGTCCTTAAACATTTTGGAAGTGGTAAAAGGCGTTTTAAAACGAAGACAGCTAGGAGATTGGCTTGGAAGCAGCCATTCTATAATGAAAGCGTAATAGCTCACTAGCCGAGTTTCAAAGCACTGAGAATGTATCGGGGCTTCACAAAATTACCGAAGCGACAAAGACCACTGGTAGCGGAGCGTTTTGTAGACCGTTGAAGAAGTTTTGTAAAAAACTTTGGAGGATTCAAAAGTGAGAATGCTGACATGAGTAACGAAAAATCATGTGACAAACATGATCGCCGTAAGTTCAAGGGTTTCTGCGTTCTGTTGCTCAGCGCAGAGTGATTCGGTCTCTAAGTGTGTTTTTGATAAAAAACCACGATGAACACAATGAACGAAGACGAAACGGTCTTTAGAAACTAAAAGTGTATTGGATAGCTTTATAGTTTCTACCGTTTCCAGGAAAATTCTTCATATTATCGACCGTACCCGAAACCGACACTGGTGAACGAGTCGAGTAGACTCAGGCGTTGAGTGAACCATATTGAAGGAACTCGGCAAATTTTTCCTGTACCTTTGGAAGAAAGGAAGCCAATTTTGGTGACACAAAAATGGGGGTGACGACTTTTTACTAAAAAATTAGGACTCTGCCAAATGGGAACATGAAGTATAGGGTCTGACGCCTGCCCGGTGCTTGAAGCTTAACCTGGAAACTGTTTGGTTTCTGGAGAAGGCCTAGTAAACGGCGGTTGTAACTATAACAATCATAAAGTAGCGAAATTCATTGTCAGCTAATTCCTGACCTGCATGAAAGGCGTAACGATTGCCCCACTGTCTCCAGTATGGACTCAGTGAAATTGAATTCTCCGTGCAGATGCGGAGACCGTGCCCCAAGACGAGAAGACCCTATGCATCTTTACTGTACATTTACACTGGAAAAACGCTTGAATTGTGTAGGAGAGGTGGGAGTTGACAACATCCTTGAAATACCACCCTTTTGAAGCGGGGTTCCTTATTTGAATTAAGTTCAAAAACACTGTATATGAGGCAGTTTGACTGGGGCGGTCGCCTCCCAAAGAGTAACGGAGGTGTGCGAAGGTAAACTCAATGAAAGACGGAAACTTTCTGTAGAGCGTAATGGTACAAGTTTGCCTGACTGCGAGAGTAACACCTCGAGCAGAGACGAAAGTCGGTCATAGTGATCCAAAAGTGCTGCGTGGAAAGACTTTTGCTTAACGAATCAAAGATACGCTAGGGATAACAGGCTAATAATTCCCAAGAGCCCTTATCGACGGAATTGTTTGGCACCTCGATGTTGACTGATCATATCCTGGGGCTGAAAAAGGTCCCAAGGGTTCGGCTGTTCGCCGATAAAAATGGTACCTGAGTTGAGTTTAGAACGTCGTGAGACAGTTTGGATTCTACCTGGGGTGCGCGCGAAGAATTGAGAAATTCATTTCCTTGTACGAGAGGACCGGAAATGTTCAACCTCTGGTGCACTGGTTGTTCTGCCAAGAGCATGGCCAGGTAGCTACGTTGAGAAAGGAGAACCGTTGAAAGCATCTTAAATGGGAAACTTTTTTCAAGACAAATTCTTAAAAACACGTGAAAGTCTCTCACGTCGATAGGCGAAAAGTGAACCTTTTGAAAAAAAGTAGCGGATTCGTACTAAAAATGATTTGTTTTTACAGTTTTAAACAGAATAAGGCTCTATTAAAAAAGCTCGACGTGGATTCGTTTGACGCTGCAAGAAAAAAAACTTTTATGAAAAGATTATCTTTATTAAAACAACCTATGTTCAATACTGTTAATGAGCATTTAATTGATTATCCAACGCCTAGTAATCTGAGTTATTGGTGGGGCTTTGGCTCTACGGCGGGCATTTGTTTGGTTTTACAAATTCTGACTGGAATTTTTCTCGCCATGCATTATACTCCACACATTGATCTAGCTTTTCTGAGTGTTGAGCACATTATGCGAGACGTCGAAGGGGGTTGGTTCCTTCGTTATATGCACGCCAATGGAGCGAGTATGTTTTTTATTGTGGTGTATTTGCATCTGTTTCGAAATCTTTATTACGGGAGTTATGCAAGCCCGCGTGAAGCGGTTTGGATTCTTGGAGTAGTTATTCTTCTTTTGATGATTTTAACTGCCTTTATTGGTTACGTGCTTCCATGGGGACAGATGAGTTTTTGGGGGGCCACAGTAATTACAAGCTTGGCCAGTGCGATTCCTGTCGTTGGAGTTGACATTACTCATTGGTTATGGGGCGGGTTTTCCGTGGATAATGCCACGTTAAATCGATTTTTTAGTCTTCATTACCTTTTACCTTTTATTATTGCTGGGGCAAGTATTTTGCACCTTGCGGCTCTACACCAGTATGGGTCAAATAACCCTTTAGGGTGTCTTGCTACAGTCGACAAAGTATCTTTTTACCCGTATTTTTTTTTTAAAGATTTAGTAGGTTGGGTGGTATTCGCTTTGTTTTTCTCGTGGTTTATTTTTTTTGCACCAAATACTCTTGGTCACCCAGATAATTATATCCCCGCGAACCCGATGTCTACGCCAGCGCATATTGTACCAGAATGGTATTTTTTACCGGTGTATGCCATTTTGCGAAGCATTCCAAATAAATTGGCAGGGGTTTTAGCGATCGGATTGGTTTTTGTCTCTTTACTTTTACTCCCTTTTCTGAACACATCTCCTTTGCGTAGTGCAACGTTTCGACCATTCTACAAAAAATTATTTTGGTTGTTCGTGGCGGATGCTTTACTCTTGGGTTGGATTGGGTGTCAACCTGTGGAAGACCCTTATGTTCTCATTGGGCAGCTTGCTTCTGTGTATTTCTTTTTTTACTTCCTTATCGCGATCCCTTTTCTAGGTCGCTTAGAAACTTTCCTGCTACGCGGTTTGGCTCGTTCCTAATCGTTCTGTAGTGATCGGGTTGGTGGTTCTATGTGTTCCTCCAACCCAAACTCTTTGGAGTATAGCCAAGTGGAAAGGCATCGGTTTTTGATACCGACATTCAAAGGTTCGAACCCTTTTACTCCAAGCTTTCTTTTTGTACTGACGACCACCATAATTGACAAAATAAATAAACACTTTTCATGGATTGGTTATTTAACGGTACTGGGTATTCAATCGTTTTGATTTGAGCCGAAGTTTCAACAAGGCCGATAACTGGAATATTTAAGACTTTAGCCTCTCGAATAATATTTTCGTTATTCAACGTTTGGAACAAAAACACGGCTGCGGGTCTTTGTTGAAGTGTTTTGACACCGCTGAGTTTCTTTTTCGTTTTCAAATATTTTGGAAACGGTGTTGATTGCTTCTGTAAAGAAGATTCAAAAAATGCATCAAATTTATGAAAAGCGACCACGGAAGTTTTCATTTGCTCCCAATTCGTTAATAAACCACCAATCCAAGCTTCATTCACATACGGTTGCTGTAGTTTCTTAGCTAAAAACTGCACTAGGGCCGAGTATTTTGGTTCAGAATTGATTAAAAGAATTTGATGTTTTCCTGCATGTAACATTTTGAGAAAAGCCAGTGTTTTTTGTAAAAGGTACAAAGTTTCATGCAAATTAAGCACGGGAGTTTTTCCACGATATCCTTGGATATATTGAAACATTGTAGAGTTGACCTGTGTGGCACCAAGATGCGATTTTTTTTCAACAAGTTCTTTTAATAAATGTTTTTTTTTCATAATTCAATCTTTTTTAGTTTAGGTAGCTCAGTTGGTTAGAGCAAAGGACTGAAAATCCTTGTGTCAGTGGTTCAAATCCACTTCTAAACAGTAGAATTTATTGTTGTCGCAACAAAAGGTTGTTGAAATGTATTTAACACTTATTTTTTTACCACTTTTAGGTTTTCTTCTGGCGGCTTCGGGTGGTCGCTTCTTTGGTTGGCGTGGGACGCCACTTATTACCACTTTTTGTGTTTTTATGTCGTCTCTGTTGTCTTTTATTGCTTTTTATGAGGTTGGTATTG
>Ga0213867_1001031_pt1 | contig 12418 bp, 12 predicted proteins | sample PICome_12_FD_160120 | JGI IMG/M metagenome (GOLD analysis project Ga0213867, IMG submission 160120) | Coastal seawater microbial communities near Pivers Island, North Carolina, United States - PICO540 | ecosystem: Environmental > Aquatic > Marine > Coastal | place: USA: North Carolina... | reverse complement strand
CAGCAGAGGTAGTCAGTCCCGGTACAGTCACAGTCCCAGTAAACGTAGGTGATGCTATAGGGGCTTTAGCATCCAACTGTGTCTGAACATTAGACGTAACACCATCAACGTAGTTTAGCTCTGCTGTGGTAGCAGTAACGCCATCCATAATGTTTAGTTCTGCTGTTGTTGCTGTGACACCATCAAGTATATTAAGTTCTGCCGCAGTAGACGTTACACCATCAAGAATGTTTAGCTCAGCAGCAGTACTTGTTACACCATCAAGGATGTTAAGCTCTGCGGCAGTGCTAGTAACACCGTCAAGAATGTTTAATTCTGCTGCTGTAGCGGTTACACCATCTAAAATATTTAGTTCTGCTGCTGTAGAAGTAACCGCTGTGCCGTTAATAGATAGTGCATCAGTCTCCAACGTACCGTCAATGTCGGCATTGCCTGATATGTCCAGTGAACCTGCATCTAACTCTCCAGTAAGTGTAATGTTTCTAAAGCTTGCTACGTCTTTATTAGAGTCTACTGTTACAACTTTATCAGCTACTACAGTTCCTGTAGACTGTCCAGTATCACTGTAATTAAGTTCTGTTGCTGTTGCTGTAACACCATCTAAGATGTTAAGCTCTGCTGCTGTACTGGTTACAGCTGTACCATTGATAGATAGAGCATCAGTCTCCAACGTACCGTCAATGTCGGCATCTCCAGAAATGTCAAGAGATCCTGCATCTAGTTCCCCAGTTAGGGTAATGTTACGGAAGCTGGCTACATCTTTATTAGCATCTGCTGTAACTACTTTACTAGCTACTACTACACCTACAGCAGCACCAGTGTCAGTGTAATTAAGTTCTGTTGTAGTGGCTGTAACGCCATCAAGAAGATTAATTTCTGCTGCGGTAGACGTTACACCGTCCATAATATTTAGTTCAGCAGCCGTAGCCGTAATAGCAGTACCGTTAAAGTTTATGGCATCTGCGTAAACTGTTCCATCAAAGTAACCGTCTTTAAATTCTAGTGAAGACGTACCTAAGTCTATGTCATTATCTGTGACAGGTACAATAGCACCGTCCTGTACACGTACTTGCTCAACCGCACTACTAGATACTTCTACAAAGAAACCTACTCTATTATTTGTGCCATCTACTACAACCTTGTTAAGAAAGTCTAAGTCACCAATCTGAGGCACGTTACCGCCTTGTCCAGCAGTTCCATCGTGCCTGTGACCTGTGCTAGAAGCACTAGATGAAGAGTATGCAAAAGCATTTACTAGTTGGTTATATTCGTTATTAAATAAAGCTGCTGTAACAGTATCACCATCTGCAAAAGAACTTTGTCTTGTATAATTCTGAGCCATTTACTATCTCCTACCTGATGGCATGTAATCTATATAAATACCGTTAACAGCATATGCTGCTTTTTGATCGTCGCTAGACACTCTAAAGCTACAAGTATTTCCAGAGCCTTCTAAAGTTATCCTTTCCATTGGATCAGATGTTGCACCAAATGTCATTGTGCCAAACACACCTGAGTTAAATATTGCTGGTAACTGAATCGTAGTAATAGCAAAAGGTTCTGGTTGAGGTATTAAATTATCTTCGTAGTCAAATCTAACTCTAAAGCTTGGCTCAATAGCACCTTCTGGACTAAAAGAAACTCTTGCATATTTAAGAGTTTTACGTGTACCTACATCACCAAAGTCAAAGTCAGGTGTTTGGTATATAGCATCTATGTTCGTTGCTGAACCTGCTTCAATAAATGAAGTACCAGTGTCATGGTTATAAATAAAACCATCTTTATCACCGTGAAATATTTTTTCTATACCGTCTTTGTTTACATCAGAGACAAAGCCTAGTGCTTGAATGCCTAGTGTTTCTGACCACGCAAAACCTTGAGAAGTAAAAGTTCCTATAATACCTTTAGCAGTAGAAGGACTTTCCCCTACTTTACTGTAAAATAATCTGTACTGTGACTTACTACGAAGAACACCACTTGTAATTATAAAAGCTGAATCAGCAGCTATGTCAGAAACAATCTTCTGAATCTGTCTACTAACTGAACTTAACTCTACGTCACCAATACGTGCTGTACCTGCAATAGTACGAACACCGTCAGGTGCAAGAAATAAAATATCACCACCAACTTCTTGTATACTGCCACCATTAACACAGCCTACGTTAGTTGTTATAGGAACAACAGCTACAGTAGAAGAGTTATTAATATTTACAAGTTTATGTATACTATTTTTACAAAATATAATAAGGTCACTACGGAAACTAGCAAGACCTACAACAGCGTCTTGAATTACTACACTGCCAGCACCACTACCACTAAAACTATCTATATTGTTTGTACTGCTATAAAAGATAGTATTTTTTGCTGTAGAAGCTCCTGCTACTACTAAGTGCTTGTCATGTATTACACCAAAAGCTGGGCCTGTAGTACCACTAACTGTAATTTCTTTTGCAAAGAATGTACGATCAGTTAATACACCTGTTCCTGTCATTTGAAATAGAAAGGGTTCATTTACTCCGTCACATATTACAAGCTCACCATAATCAGAAGTACCTTCATACAAAGCAAAAGTACAACGTCCTTGAGAAGTTCTTGCAGCTACTGAACGGCCTGTAAAAGTCGAGTAGTTATCTCCAGATGCATCTACACTAGCCCTATTAATCTGAAGCCAAGTTTCTTCACCATCGACACTAAAAAATATACCTGTACCTGAACAAACAATAACACCATCTGCGTATACTGCCATGCCTAATACAGCTTCGCTAGAGTTAGGCTGAGTATCACCAAAGGCTGTGAAGCCGTTTATGCGCCTGTAACCACCGTCAGGATCTACCTCAAAGTTTCTTAGGCGTGTAGCAAACCCCGGCTGAGAAAGCATTTCTAGCTGGTTGAGGTTGACGTTTAAGCCGCCTTTGCATGAGTAGCCCCAAGGTTGAGACACTAGATATACCTCACACGATCATCTTTTACATAACCGGGATCAGGAGCCATAAGACGCAACTTCATAAGTTTTAAACCACGCTTGTAGTCTTCAAGAGCAAATGCAGCAGCCTGAGAGTTTTCTTTAAACTGATGCATAAAGTATCTAGCTCTTGCAATAAGAACAGTTCTGTACACATCAGGGAATACTATTTCATCACCGTGTAAAGATAGTTCTGTTGGAAGATCGTAAGCAAAGTAAATTACTTTGTATACTTTATCAGGTATAGGACTCAAGCCAAATGTTCTACCATCTGAGCTTCTAATAATCCGACTAGGCACTCCAAACTTTTGAGTATCTGCATCGTCAAGATTTTCACTAATGCGGTAGAAGTCTTTCCACTCTTCTATTGTGGTGTATTTAAGATTACGCGCTACAAAAGGAGCAGACTCTCCACTAACACCTACGGTAGTTAAGTAAAAGTTTTCAAACTCTACTGCGCCATAGTCTGTAGTCAAAGAAGAACTAGCTGGTTTTAGTTCATACCAACGTGTACCTGCCACAGTTTCTAGAGATACGTTACCAAACGTAGGATCAGTAGCGCCACTTTCAGCAGTTGCTAAAAAAGGCCACTTAGCCTCTTCTGTTACAATATCTAAATAAGCTCTATTGATAAGATCCTTAGCGTGTTGCTGGACACCAATAGCATTAGCGAAGGTTGAAGAAGTCAAAGCAACCTCATTCAACTCTCGCAATAGCTCATTAGTTAACTGTAAAAAAGTAGTAGCCATTATTTATTATGAACCTTCTGTATTTCAAAATTAGCAGATTTACTAGATCCTGTATGTTTCTTATAACCATCTTTAGGATCTTTCATAAGCTTGTAAGACTTACCACTTTTCATCCAGTGATAACCTTTGGGTGCTTGAACTTTCATCGTCCTTTAGGCAAGCTTTTGTTATAGCCAGCCATCTTGTTGCAAGCTGATTCCATTGCATAAATATCTGAACCACCTTTCATTTTACCACCGTGGCCTTTCATAGCACGACCACCATACATCATACCTTCGCGCTTGCCACCCATCATCATTTGACTACGCATACTGCCCATCATATCTTCATCCATTTTAGACATTCCCATAGCAGCTTTTTTACGTTCCATTCCACCATACATCATCATGCTTCTCCCTGTGTACTCATTAGGTACATAACCTTTTTTTCTAGGAACTTTATTCATTAATCTTGTTCCATAGAAAAAGTTTTACTTTTATCTCTAGCTGCCTCAAACTCTGTAGAATACTGTGATGTATCTACATCTTTTCTAAAGATTCGTTCATAGTTATCTTTGTACTGCGAAAGATTCATTCCTTTGCGGAATCTACTATCTTTACTTACGATAGCTTTGCGAAACATCATAGGGTTTTCATTAGAACCAACTTGAGGCATAGTTAAATCTCCAGTAAAGGAAAGGGGCCTTTCAGCCCCATCCAGTTTAGTCGATGCCGTAGAAGGCAGACACAAGAGCTTCAGGGCGAAGTACCTGTGCGCCATATACGTGCAGACCACGAACAATATCACCAAAGCTATCTGGATCACGGATGACCTCAGTGCTGGTAATAGTTTGTGCAGTAGCCGTAGAAGAGATGTGACCAGCCAAGCATTGTCCAGCAGCGTTAGTCGTTGCGGCAATGTTGTTAGTCTTGTACATATCAAAACCACGAAGCTTACCAGAGCTTACCAATCCATTGCGGATTGAGCCTTGGCCTGCATTGTAGTCAACTGACAAGAGCTTAGAAGAACTCTGAACAAGTACTTCGTAGAACTCTGGATTAGCAAGGAACCAACGTCCTTCTTCTGGTACGTTTTGCTCATCAAGCAAACGAGCCATGTGAGAAAGAACATCAATAGGATCATGCTCACTGCCAGCAAAACCAATGTCCAAGTTACCAGTACCATCAAAAGTACCAGCAGCAAGGTCAGTAGCGTTGTCAGAACCAAGGATGTGGTTAGGGCTAGAAGCCGATACACCAGCGATCATCTCAGCAATAACACCTGCGTCAAAAGCATCACGCAAAGCGTAAGCTGCTGAAGAGGTTGCTACATCACGGAAGTTGACATGAGACATATTTGTTTCAATATCATCAACGATGAATTTGAAAGCGTTAGCTACGTCTACAACCAAAGTGATTTCTTGGTCGGTCAATGCAGTCTTAGTAATGTCAGCACCACGCTCGTAATTAACAACTGTAATTACAGGCTCTTTAATGATGCGTACACTGTCACCAAAAGCATTAATCTCACCAGCATAGTCAGTGTTGGTGATTGCTTCTACTACAGAAGACTTACGGAAAAAGTTTAGTACCTGCTTGGAATAAACTTTAGGTAGGAAAAACGAGTTAGTTTGTCCTGATACGGAATTACCAAAGTTACCATTGGTGTCCGTGGATTGCTCAAAAAATTGATCTGATACGTTAAAAGCCATTTTAATATACTCCTAGTAAAACATTATTTTACTACTCTGCCCTCCATCATAGCTTGTTTGATTTCATCTTCAAATTTATCAAACTGATCAAGGGACATCGCAGCGATTTCCCGTTCAGTCCAGACTTTAGGCTGCTTTGCATCTATGGAGGTTGTTTTTGTTGATACCATATCTGCTGCACTGCCACGTTGTTGTGGCTGCCGTTGTCTAGGCTGTTGTGTTTGAGACATGCCAGACTCTAACTTGTACAAGTCAATAGCTTTAGATGCTAATGTCACATTATCAGGATTGTTGTAAATCCAATCTTGTATCTGTTCAGGTTGCGCTTTAGCCCACGAATGAAACTGCTCATCCCCTCTGATTTCATCAAAGTCAGGATGCCGCTGTTGCAAAGTAGCTTCAGCTTCTCGACGCAGTACTTCAGACTCACGTTGCCGCATAGACTGTAGTTGTGCTTCAAGATCTGCTACCTGTCGTTGACTCTGCATATGTGCTACAGATTCAACTGTGTTATACAAGTCAGGATACTCCTGCTTAAAACTCTCTAACTCTTCTTCAGACTTAGGGGGTGCATAAGCTGGTTGTGCTGCTTGAGCCATCGCAGTTAGTTCTTGTTCTCTCTGCTTAAACTCTGCAAGCTTATCATCATAATGTTTTTTTAAATCATCGTAACGCTTTTTGTAGTTAGTTCTTTTACGAGGTTGAGCTTCTTCTTCAGGGGCCTCTTCGGGGGTAGCCTGTTGTTGCTCTGGGTAAAATAATCCATCTGCATCACCCATTCTGGGCTTATCAGGCGTATGCCAAGGCTTACGCGCATTATAAGGATTACTAACTTCTTCTTGTACTTCTGCCATTCTCATTCTCCTTCACGGGGCTTGTGTCTTGCAAGGTAGCCATTATTAACTCCGTCGAGTAAATGGGGCTTGTCTTACCAAGGTAGCCGTAAAATTATCGAAGGCTGGGCATCCTGTTGGCTCCCATCATAAGCTTCTCAATTTCTTCTTTGGTCTTGCTCATTCCGGGATCTTCTTCATCCATCATTCCACCTTCAGCCATCGCTTGTAAACCGCCATCATAAGCACGTTCAGCATCATCCATCATTGTTTGAAGCTGATCCGCACCAATCTGGTCGGTTGCTTTTTTGGTAAATACAAACTCACCATCGCTTAAACGCGCAGGTATAGAGTCTGATACACCAGTTCCGGGGCCGTCTACTTCGCCAGCACCCGAAAATTCTGAAGCAACTGTAATTACTTTGTCCAATATGTTTGATAGTCTTGGATCATCTTGTAATACACCTGCTAAATACATTTGTTCGTCATCGTCAAGGGATTCATCCATGACAAATTTTATATAGTCCTCTTCCATATCATCGTCTGGAAGTTGTGAAGCCATTGCTTCAGCCATTTCATCTTCTGGTATGTTTGAATAAGTATCTACTGGCATACCTTCTGTCGGCATCATCATAGAGCCTACTGCTTTACGATCTCTTAGCATTGCAAAGTCTGCTCCAGATATTTCACCATCTTTGTTAGCATCTAACTTTGATTGTCCTCCTGATAATAAAGGCTGTCTTTCTTGCCTTTTTGCAGCTTCATCCATTTGTCGCTGCATCATTTCTTGCACTTCTTGTTTAGCCATCATCTCTACTTTTTCAGGACTTGGAACCATATTTTCTGCTTTAAGCCTTGCTTTTGCATTACGCCTAGCTTGTATCATGGCTTGTTTAACTTCATTATCACCAGCAGCTATAGCTGAAGCTAATGCAACCTCGGTATCTTGCAAGGAACCTTGTTGGAAAGCTTTTCGTTCTGGAGGCATCATCATACTTTTATTCATATTCTTTCCTATCTAAAGCCTCATCTACTTGGGCTGGTAATGTTTCTAGTCTAGCCAGAAAATTCATTTTCCCCTGACTGCGGAACATTTCCTGTTCCGATGTTGCCGCCACCAGTACCTGTAACTCCAAGGTCTTGAGGCTCTGGAGGTACTCCTGCACCGCCTCCCATTTGGCCTTGTCCTTGGTCAGCGGGGCCAGCTTCCGGGCTAGGTGTTTGTCCAGCATTCTGCATTCCTATAATTTGTGCCATTATTGCGGCTTCTTCAGGGTCGTTCATTAGCTCATCAGGGTCTAAATCAAGGCTGTAGGCCAGTTCACTGATAAGCTTGTTCATCTTAATAAACGGTGCTACAGCAGGGTTAGCTGCGGTCTGAAGGAACATTGTAAGCCTTTGAGAGCGTACTTCCTTCTGCATCAAGCTATTAGTTCCCGTAGCTTTAACTTCTAAATCACCCTCTGTGCCTAGCTTTGACTCTAGGAACTGCATGTTCCATTGAAAGTATGCTTCCCCTAGAGGCTTCAACAAGAAGTCATCAAGGTTCTTAATTACAGTCTTAATGTTTAGTGAGGCTGCACCAAGTAACATAGACATACCTGAAGCGGTACGTGTCATGCTCTGTACACCTGTCTGACCGTGACTGTAAGAAGGAATACCTGTTTGTTCGTCTGCAAGCTGTCGAAACTTATCAAACATCTGCATATTTTCTTGAGTAGTATTAGGAAACTTTAATCCATTAATGGCTGTTCCCGGTACACCAGCTTGTCGCCTAAATACTTTGCCGGGATAAATCTCCATGCTTTGACCACCTACAAGGGCAGTTTCATCTACATCAAACACTACTGAGCCTGACAGTGCAAGATTGTCAATAGCCATACGCGCATGACCATTCATGATCTTTTGCGAGTCATCCATATTCTCAGCCACACCTATACCAAAAAAGCTATAGGGGTTCTTTTCGTAGCTAAACGCATGGTAAGGTATGCGGAAAGGAGTAAAAGGATTTACAACAGCCCTAAGCATTTTACCACCGCACAACCAAGCATTTATCTGTACTTCATCTAGGTCATCAATGTCTTCATCAATTTCCATACCAACCTGTCGGCAGTACTCAGCATCCATTACGCCCCAGTACTCAAGAACCTCAAACTGTTGTGTTCCATATTCTTCATTACGACTATCATCTTTTAGTTCTTGTTCGTAATCTTTCTCAACATAGTTAGGGCCTAGCTGTAAACACTCACGTATAGCATTTTTATCGAAGTAAGGCATCTTGCCAAGACCTCGAAGTTGAGTACGATTCATTCTGTGGCGATGGAATACATATTCTGCTTCATCAATATTTGTTGCGTTGGGGTCTGGGAAAAAGTCCCAGATGCTGACAAACTCCAAGCGAGGAACCCTAACATCAACAGGAGAGTAAGTTCTATCACCACCTTCTCCTTGTTCCCATCTATGGAGGGTTTTGTTAAAATTGAACGGCCCTTTGACGATTCCTGTGCCAAATAAAGCTGATTCAAATAATGAGTTTCTAATTTCACTAGCGCCGTTTGACTCCTCTATTTGATCGTGTATAATCTTTTCCATGCGCCTTGCAGCTTTTTGTGCAGGACTAATTTCAAGTGCTTGAGGATTAGGTGAAGGCCCTTCAACAAGCATCTCTTTTTCTGCTGCTAGTTTGTCAAGTTTAATTTCTTCAAACTTACCAGTAGCAAAAGTAGCTCCCGCTTTTAAGACACGCCCGTCACCTTCATACCCTATATCGTAAGGGTTATCTACAGCCTCATCTTGACCTTCATCTTCTTCTACTACAGGCTGTGACGTTTCAAGTCCCGGCTCAATATGAGCATACTCTGAAATACCTTCAGGAACTTTAGTTTCACTAATACCAATAGGAAACTTATTAGCTCCAAAAATAACATCTACTAGCTGACCAAACGCAGCAAGCACTTTAGTCTTTGTAACTTTTACAAACACTCTAGACTTTTCAGATTCTCGGAACCTAATATTCTTACCGTACATTCCACGATAATTATGATAGGCTCCAAGCCATCGCTGCTCATCTAAGTCTCTTGCATTTTCAGCAGAGATAAATCTATCGTTGATCAAACCTGCAAGATTATTTTGCAGGTTCTCTTCAAGAGTTAAATTTATCCCTTGCTCATTCTCTACTTCTTCAAAGTAAAGAGAGTTAGATGTTAAGTTAGTTTCAGCCATTATTAGCTAGGGGTCACACCAAGATGCTGGAACTCAATAATAAACGTAACTGTAGTTGCTGCCGTTGCCAAGTCATTAGCAAGTGGCTTGAGTCGAATGTGCAAAGTACGTGCAGCAGAGCTATACAATGATGCTGAGAGCGTCATAGCCTCTGACGTAGCTGGGCCACCGCTCATGGTTGAAAAGCCCTGTGCTGCGGCTGGAATACCATTAGCAATAATGTAAAGAGGCGTATTGGCTGTAATTGTAACAGCAGCACCACCATCATCTGCAATAGCTTTTTCATTAATAATCTGACCACCACCTGCGGCTGTACCCAAATCAAAATCAATATCATCGCCTGATGCACCAGCAGTAACCAAGTTACCGTTAGCAATCATAATAAGATTCTTGATTGAAGTATCAGCAGGTTGAGTGAAGCTAACGTCATAAGTAGCGTCTGCTGTTACTGCAATAGTACCTGTAGTAACGGATGTAGCTGATGTAATTAAGTTATCAGCAAGCTCTCGCACATCGCCTGTACGGGCAGAGTTACGTCCTGTATCTCTAATTTTTACAACTGGATTTGACATTTATGTTCTCCTTTAATATCCAAATTCTGAATCAACTGGTGTATAAGCCTGTTCCATTCTCATGTGTCTAAATTGATTAAATATATCATTAACCTTTGGTCTTGACATAATCAGATAACGCAAGGCATCATAAGCATGGTCAGGTGCGTGAGTATCCACATCTTCAGGGTTAGATTTATCTAGCGGAAGACTCTGAAGTTCACGTATCAAGTTAGGACAGGTGTTAAATATTTGTATCTTTGGCCTTCCACTTGGTTGAACTCGCAAGTATTCATGTATCTGAATCTTACCCTGAATCCTATTTTTATCTGCTCTACGCAGCTTATGCCCTGCACGTTGAAGAGTTTCTCCAACCGTAGGGCCTGTTGTTCCTGTTCTATTCCATGCTGCTGTGTCTAGTACGCCTTGCACAGAAAAGGGATCTTGTAGCTCCATGTTTGTAATCATCTGAGCTAGATCAACACCTGTTAATCCTTTCCGATAAAGTTCCCTATATATAATAAGTGTACCATCAGAGGGATCAACAGCGCCCCAAACACAAGCAGATTCTGAAGCGTAACCATAGTCAATTCCTTTTAATCTTTCCCAACCTATTGGTATTTCAAATGGTGTAATAACATGCTCCATTACATCAAACTCTGTAAAGGCAGCACCTTCTGTAATATCCCAGTTACCTTCTAGAAGCTGCTTACGTTGCACATCTGGCAAAGCATTTAGCATCTGCTCGTACCTGCCATCTGTAGAAAGGTACGGATTGTCTTCTAGTCTGGCTGGTATGAATCGTCGTGTCAAACCATCGTCGCCTGTAAAACTCTCATTAGGCTCTGATGGGTTCACATAACGCTTCTTTACCCATGTTGCACCAGCACCACCGGGGTTAGCTGTACAACGCATATACGGTGTAATCTCAGAGTCTGTAGTACGCAATCGTGATGCTAGATAGTTCCAAGAAAACTCTGTTGATAGGTGAGTAATCTCATCAAAACCAATCCAACTATAGGCTTGACCCTGATACCTGTATACATCTGCATCTCGTTCCAAGAAGCCAAACTCTAGTTTAGCACCAGATGGGAATGTCCAGATCTTCTCAACTTCTCTAAACTTACAACCGGGGAAAGCCTTGGGATACAACTCCCTAGACTTATCTATAAGTTCCCTCAGTTCAGGCATTGAGCGTCTTAATATTAACGCCCTGTGAGCAGCCCTGTGAGCGAATCTGAGGGGATCTACAAGCATAGCATAGGACTTACCACCCCCTGCTGCGCCACCGTACAATACGTCCGTTTCTGGGGCTGCTAAGAAGTCTGTCTGCGGCCCTTCGTTAGGTGCAAAAATAACATCTCTTTCTGCTATCTCTTCTTGGACGTTAGTTGGTAATTCTATTACGTCTGCTAGATCTACAACCTTTCCTTCAGTAGTAGAAGTCCCGGCTGGTTCATCTAGTTTACTCTGAATACTTTTCTGTTTCTTCAGACTTGTTCTAACTGTAGCTAATTCTGATTGTAGCTTCTTCTCTTTCTTTTTCTTTTCCCTAAGAGAACGCTGTGCAGACATCTTAGCCTTAGTAGCTGAGTGATAGTTGTACTGCCTCTTAGGTGCATCAGGATCTATCAGCCCTGCTTCAATCTTTGCCTTCTTGACATAGTTACTGACTGTCTGATGAGATATTGTTGACTCTTCAGAATAGTTTTCAATAATCTCTTTGGCTTCTCTAAGACTCGCAATCTTTCCAGAGATAACACCATCAATCGTATCTTGTAGTAGTTTGATAGCTTCAGGAACTGCTACAAGCTTAGAACCATCCTCTGATAATTTATATCCAAAAGGTTTGGCTCCTCTGCGTACAGGCTTAGTCTTAGGGAACTTAATCTAGCTCACCTTCGATCTCAGTTACTTCTTTTGCAGGTAGGATAAATAAACTACCAGCATTAACATCTACATTGTGGTTAACATCTAACCTATCTGTTTTAGATATACCCACCCTATCAAGGATAGTCTGTGCCGCCTGTAACTTAGTGTTTACTTGAGGTATAGCCTCATCTGAAGTCATAACCTCCACCAGCTTAAAGGCAGCTTGGGGAGCAGACTGAGCTAAGATATTTGAGGCTAAATCTATCACTTCTTGTTGTAAACTTTTTATGACTTGGGAGTGACTTCCTTCTGCATATCCTGCAAGCTCTGCTGCTAGTCTTGGATCACCTCCTGTAGATACTAAAGAATCCAAAAACTTCTGCTGCTTTTCAGTTAACACTCTATCCTTGTTAGGACGAGAATCTTTAGGTACAAATTGTGAAATATGTGACATAGTTATCTGAAATAAATATAAGTATAGGGTTGTATGAAGGATTTGTCAAGCATTATTTTCTTTTTTTTTAACAAAAAAGACTTGA
>Ga0213867_1001027_pt1 | contig 12433 bp, 11 predicted proteins | sample PICome_12_FD_160120 | JGI IMG/M metagenome (GOLD analysis project Ga0213867, IMG submission 160120) | Coastal seawater microbial communities near Pivers Island, North Carolina, United States - PICO540 | ecosystem: Environmental > Aquatic > Marine > Coastal | place: USA: North Carolina... | reverse complement strand
TGACTATCTTGACCTGCATAACCACCAATCGCTACAGCATTAGTTTGTTGGTTTTCTTTACCTGCCCAAACACCAATCGCTATACTATCGTTTTGTTGGCTATCTTGACCTGCATAACCACCAATCGCTACAGCATTAGTTTGTTGGTTTTCTTTACCTGCCCAAACACCAATCGCTATACTATCGTTTTGTTGGCTATCTTTACCCGCTTCATAACCAATCGCTACTGCATATTGGGTTTGTGTCCCCGACCCTGCTTCAAAACCAATGGCGATTGCTCCAAGTCGTTGATTAACTCCTCCAGCCGCCTCTCCAATAGCAATTGCTTGTGTAGCTTGATTTTCTTGACCTGCCGTATTTCCAATAGCAACTGCATTAGATTGTTGATCACTATAACCAGCTTGCCTTCCAATAGCAATCGAAAATTGTCCTTGGTCATTTTGTCCAGCTGACTGTCCAATAGCAACACCATTATCAACTTGACGAAACTGACCAGCGTTAAGTCCAATTGCAACTGCATTGGTTTGTTGACCACTATAGCCAGCTTGCTTTCCAATAGCGATAGCTTGGCTTTGTTGGTCTGTTTGTCCTGCTTCTGACCCAATAGCCACACAATTATCAAGTTGACCAAACCGACCAGTGGCATTTCCGATTGCAATAGAACTATCGCCTTGTCCAGGTGATGTATCGTCCGCTGGTTCACCTGCAAAAAGTCCAATACTAATAGCTGAGGAACCTTGAGCCACTCTTCCTGCATTTTGACCTATTGCAATGGCACCTTCACGCTGTTCTAATTGTCCTGCACCTGTCCCAATGGCAACTGAAAAGACTTCGGGCTCCTGACCAGGAGTAGGATGTCTTCCTTGGTTCAAATTCCCGGCATTCTCTCCAATGGCAACATTTCTCTTATTTTGACCGAGATGACCCGCCGAATTTCCTATAGCCACAGCAGCATCATTCTGGTTCTGATAACCTGCTTCATAACCGATAGCAACCGTTTTCGTTTGTTGTTCAAAAGCACCAGCACTTTTTCCAATGGCAATTGTGTCAACCCCCTGATTACTAGTTCCAGACTGTACACCAATCGCAATTCCACGAGCAGATTGGTCATTTTGTCCCGCCTCAAAACCGATAGCAATGGCCTGCTGGGTTTGATAGTCATAACCGGCTCTTTCTCCAATGGCGATACAGGCTAAACCTTGATTGTCATACCCCGCTGATTTTCCAATAGCTACAGCATCATTACTTTGTGATATACACCCCGCACTGTCACCAATCGCTACAGCACTCGCACCCTGGTCTGTCTTCCCCGTGCAATTTTCGCCTCCACCAATAGCAATAGCATTGGCCCCTTGACTTGTCACTCCCGCATTTGCGCCTATCGCAATGGCATATTCGCCCTGCTCAGAATTACCAGCCATAAGACCCATAGCAATACCGTGTTTGCCCTGCGTATCTGAACCAGCCAACATCCCCATACTTATCGCCCCCTCTTTCTGATTATCTTTTCCACTTTCATATCCCATAGCAATAGCCCCCATTCCTTGCGTATTATTTCCCGCATTTTTACCCACTGCAATGCTATTGATACCCTGAGAACCCATCACGTTACTGCCCGAATTGCCACCTGCATCATCCCCAATGGCAATTGAGTTCATTGATACAGGATTATTCTTGATATCTTGCTCATTAAACTGGGTATAAATGAGTTGGCCGTTCTCAAAACCAAATGCAGTTTTACGATCTCCTAAACCTCCACCACCCATGATAGTTGTTTATAAATTATATACAAAAAAAAGTTTTATATCCACATTTTTTTTCTTATTTTTTCTACACGTAAATTTGTCGCTTTTGGTCCTGACGAAACTTGCAGAACTGGTCTTGGGTCTCCTCTACACCATCCATGTAGAACTGGAACACGTCAACATCCTTCTTCTGTCCAATACGATGAGCCCGGGCCACTGCCTGGTCCTCCACAGCTGGGTTCCAATGCGGCGACACAAAGTAAATCTCATTGAAGGATTGCAGGTTAAGACCCTCGCATCCCGTGTTAATCTGCAAAATCAGCACATCCAGTTGTTCTGTAGTAAGCAAATGAGTTCGCTTTTTTCCATTGACCGTCCCATCCACAATAGCCACCTTAAGTCCAATTCCCTCAATGCGTCGCTTCAGTTCGTGCATTTCCATGCGAAAGTGGCAGAAGATGATTTTCTGATTTCCATTCTCTGCCCGTTCCTGAATTTTGTTGAAGACTGCATCCAGCTTTGAAGTCCCACTCACACCCTTGAAAACCATCTCACTGTAGTCCTCGTCGAAGTAACCCTCGTCGTAGTATTCCGTTGCTTTCTTCTTCAGCATCTTGGGGAGAATGCACATCTGTTTCCCTCTAATCATTCCCACCAATTTGGCCGCTGCATCAAACTCGTTCACATCGCCGCGCACACCCTCGCCGAACCCCTCGCCAAATCCCGAGATGGCAATGTCCCGCATCTCCGCTGCCAGAGTTTCCGAAGCATCGTTGCTCCAGTCAACCTTAATGGGATGCACATGAAGTTCTGGCATTTTAACACCCACTTCTACTTTGGTGCGCCGCATCATCGCCTTAGCACGTATTTCATCCCGACCCTCAGTCTTGCTGTAGAAGGTGTCGGGGTAGCCCAGCACATGACACAGCGAGAAGAAGTCAGTCATCCTGTTCTGTATCGGAGTTCCTGTAATCATCCAGCGAATTGTTGCTTTGAGCTTTCCTGCACCATTCTGTTGTGCCGTCTTGTTGCGGAGGTGATGGGCTTCGTCGAAAATGACGCGGTCCCAGCTGACCTTGTGAACAGCACTGATTGGGCGCAAATCAAACTCCTTCAGCGAAATCTGCACCTCATTGTAAGTGACAAGGACAATGTTCGCTTTCATCAGCATCGCCAGCGGAGTGTATGATTTTTCGCGCCCGTGGTAAACCAAAGGCTCCATTCCTGTAGTCCGCTTGATTTCCTTCTTCCACTGCGCCAGCAAAGCCAGCGGTAGCACAATCAAAGTGCGTTCCTTCGGGTTCTCGAGCATCGTCCCAATCATCATGATAGTCTTTCCCAGTCCCATTTCGTCTGCGATAATACCACCATGCACACCCATGTGGTGGTTTCTCTCTCGGTCCAGCATCCAGTTCACCCCATCCGCCTGGTGGGGCTTGGCATCCAGATCAGCTTGCGCTAAGTAACTTTTAAAGTCAATTGATTTCATTTGATTTGGTTTGTATAAAAGGCATTGCAATATCCAAAAGTTTTCAATTTTTTAGCTTTGCACTCATTTATGGTCTTAGCATCTCCAGCATTTTTTTCAACAATCCTCATAACCTAGAAATCGCTGTGACGTGCAAAAAATTGAAATACTTTCGAACCCAAAAAGTATTTCACATCCAACCCATTGCAATCAGAAGATCAATCATGGCTCAGACCCTTCGCAGTTTCAACCCGGAAGCCCAGACCTTCATTCCCAATGAACAACGTCAGGCAGCAATCGCTCTGGAATCACTCCGCCGCGATGATGCCAACCTTGAAAGGGCTATTGAAGGACTACTGGCACTCAACATCAACGACAACAACAACAACATCGAAGAGATGGACTTTGACACGAATGAGGACGCAGAATACTTGGATGCTTTCAACGAATACGCGATTTCCAACGGTCTTTGGGGACTACCTGGAAGTGGCTACGAACCAACCGAACAGGAAATTCAGGACATGCGACGCGAGTTTGACGAACAGTGGTATAACATCCCCTACCAAGAAGAACAAGAAGAAATCATTGAGGAAACACATTCGGATGACCCTCCCCAAAATCCAAATCCAGAAGTTCACACCGATTACCAACACTTTGACCCCCATTCCATGTTTATTCCTAGTTGCGCCGAGTGTGGTGTCCAGTCAAGTGCGAATGTCACCTTATTTGGATGCCAATACGACAACGAGCTCTATTGCACTGGATGCTGGGAATCTTACCGCAACGGAAATGGAGAAGATGATGCTCCTGAGGACCCTGCCACCTGGAGTGAAATCGCTGTGGATTTCCAGGACTACACGTATGATTGGGACCTAAACCCCGAACACCCTACGGCTGACCGAGACTACTACGAAGCATGGGAGAGCTATTTGGAAACCAACTGGCATCCTCTCAGCCGCAGCTACGTCGAAACCCTAGGCGAAGCCAACAACTGGGTCGGTGTCCGACCTGGTGCGGAGCCCCCAACGAACGACGGTGGAGACCAATGCTAAAAACCCAAAAAAAACAAAAAAATGCCCTCTTCGCTTTGCCCACCCCCCTCGCTTTTGCCCAACCCCCCTCACTTTGCCCACTTCGCTTTGTTCCTTTGCCCCCTTTTTTTATTTAAAAATATAATTATAAAGTAACTAAAGAAAATGGTTCCTATAATTGCCTTAGCCTGGAAATCATCAAGCGTTTACCTTTTTTGGGTAGCTATACATTATTTCTCATCCCACGCCTACCCTTACTTTTGCGCCGATTTATCTTTCTCTGGAATGGTAACATCGCCATTTATGGTAATTACACCACACTGCAAGGCGCTCCACTGGGCTCAAAAAACCTCTACACTCGCAATAGAAAATATGTGGATTGTCTTAGGTTCCTGGTTAGCTACCCAATTATTACCCAATCCAGCTTTAATCACAGGAGTAGGTTCCACTCCCTCTCCTCAAATTGAAACAATGTCGCAATCGACCCAAGTAGTCTAAAGATCTTCAAGCGATTTATAAAACTCCCGCACCTTTTTATGAATAATAATTTTTGCAGGATCGAAGGATTTCAGGTATAGTCCTTCCATGCTGCGAATTCGAGACAGAGCTACATACGTCTGCCCACATTCAAAGATGCCGCCTCCAACATCAATTTCGGCTGTATCCAGGGAAGCCCCCTGAGACTTATGGATGGTGATGGCCCATGCCAAAATCAAAGGCACTTGCTTTATTCCAATAGACTGAATTGTTTCACTTTGCCAAAGATGCAATCCCATTTTTCTTACGGCCCCATTCTTAAAGCGCACAATAGGCATTTTATCATTGGGGTCAAACCCTTCTACAATTCCTTGGCTACCATTGCAGATAGGTGTTTCACTGTCCATATCGATATTCGCTACACACATCACTTGGGACCCCTCTTTAAGCACCAACCGCTTCTCAAAATTCACATTATCAATCATATATTGCAACTCGCGGTCCTTCTGCTCTTGCGAAAAGACGGCCAACAACGAGGCAGTTGCCTCACTAATATTCAGGTCTTTCACATCGGCTTTACAAAAATCATATACATATTCATCCCCCTTCAGCGCATTCAACGAAGAGGTATTGATACTATCTACCTTCCGACGAGTAGGATACAAAATTGTAGGCAAAATCGTCTCATCACTATTCACCTTCCTTCCCACCAACGCATTCAGTTTTGCCACTGTAGATTTGGTAATGCGCCCTACTCTAATTTGATTAAGAATGCGTTTATAATCATTGTCCTCCTGCCGGAAAATGGTTTTCAATTGAATTTGTTGTGTAAAGATATTTTCCCATTCGGGCGACTCGAAGCAGAATTTGCATGTGTCTGGCTCATCTTCATTACCGACGGGAGGCAGCTGATAGAAATCTCCAGTAAATATCACCTGAATACCACCAAATGGTTTTGGGTTTTTTCGACAAAGCCGAGCAGTAATCTCCAAAATTTCAAAGAGCTTACACGACATCATACTCACCTCATCCACGATGAGAATATCCACCGCTTTCCAATTCCGCTTTTTAAATTTGCTTTTGTTGACCCTATTTGCCACTGCCATCCGTTCTCCCGTAGCCAAACCAATTCCGCCCCACGAATGCACAGTCTTTGCATTGCATTCCAACAAGACTGCTGCCGTTCCTGTCAACGCACACACCTGCACATTTTTCCCTCGGTCCACAGCATCTTTCACAATAAGTTTAATCAGTGCACTTTTTCCAGAACCTCCTGGTCCAGTAACGAATATATTTTCTCCCAATCGGTATTGGTCGAATGCAAATTGCTGTCCCTGTGACAATGTAATGTTCATCGGTGTATGGTTTAATTGATATCCATCATGTTAATAGATATCAATTATTTAAAAATTGATTAAAGATAATCTAGGCTATTCAATGGCAGTTTAACATGCAACCACAGCCTCAAACCATCCAAAAGTTGATCCGCCAATTGTTGCGCCCCCCTCCTCAACCAGTGCTTCTTGGACGGTGGAAATTAGATTACTCCGAAAAAACAGTGGAAAAAACTATAGAGCGAGCAAATGAAGATCATTGCGGAACTTGTGTAAATCCTCCAAAAGAACCATCGATAACCCCTGAGAAACATTCTTAAATGAAAAAATCTCATCCATGGTGAACCACCGCACCTTCACCACATCATCATCTACCAATGAACGTCGGCTTTGAAACTGGATAACTCTGTTAATGCATGTAGACGCGTCAAACCCCATGTCACTATAGATAAAACAGTAGTAACTATCTTTTTTTCGGCAGCTGAAAATCACAGTGGACATATTCAGTTTGGATTTGTGTCCCACTATTCCAAATGTCTGCTCGTAAACCGCTTTAAGGGCAGTTTCAAAACTGGTTTCTTCTAATCCATCTTCTTCACTAAAACCGTTCCATTCATTATTTTTGTAATGCTCACCAAGTAAAAAAACAAACTCATTTTCGTGCTTTATAACGGGTATACAATAACAACGCATATTTAGGAGTATATTTAAGGAGTGAGAAAATAAATCTTTTTACTCGTATTTTTTGTAATTTTGATCAAATAATCTTTCTAATTTGGTCAACGTGGCATCATATTCTTCGCCATTATCCCAGGAGGCACGAGGGTGTTGGAATTTAGTAGGGGTCTGCATTTCCATATCCAATAATTTAAAGGTGGTAAATTCTTCTTTTGCTAAAGTTCCGTTATGGATACTTTTGACAATATCCCGAGTAATCGTGATATCGCAGCGTTTTCCAACCCCGTATTTTCCACCGACCCATCCAGTGTTTACTAACCAGCAATGAGCTCCATGCTTCTTCAATTTCTCCGCTAACAAAAGCGCGTATTTCATCGGATGACACAACAAAAATGCCTCACCATAGCACGCCGAAAAAGTGGCAATAGGTTCATTGACCCCATCCTCAGTGCCCGGAGCCTTCGATGTGTAACCACTCACAAAATGATACATGGCCTGCTCTTCATTTAGTTTACACACCATAGGAAGCACTCCAAAAGCATCACATGTCAACAGGATGATGTTATTGGGGTGGCCCGCCACACAAGGAATATGGGCATTATTAATATAGTGAATAGGATAGGAAAGACGAATGTTTTCGGTGATGGAAGCATCTTTGAAATCTACTGCACGAGTGGCCTCGTCCATCACCACATTTTCATACAAAGCACCAAATCGAATAGCTCCAAAAATATCCGGCTCCTTCTCTGGGTTGAGGTTGATGCATTTGGCGTAGCACCCTCCCTCAATATTAAAAACTCCGTCATCATGCCAACAATGCTCATCATCGCCAATTAATTTTCTCTCCGGGTCTGCCGACAAGGTGGTCTTGCCTGTTCCCGAAAGTCCGAAAAAGAGGCAAACATTCTTCTCATCCTGCGAAATATTGCAACTGGAATGCAGTGAGAGAACACCACAGAGAGGCATAAAAAAGTTCATCATTGTGAATACGGCTTTCTTCATTTCGCCTGCATATTGGGTGCCAAGAATAACGACCTCCTTGGTTTCCAAATTCAAGTTGATAGATGTGGACGAGGTCATTGACTCGGTGTAGCGATTGCATGGAAAGCAACCGGCATTGTAAATAGTAATTTCGGGGTCGCCAAAGTTTTCTAATTCTTCAGGAGTTGGACGAATTAACATATTATGCATGAAAAGACAATGGTAGGCTCTCGATGAAATGACACGCACTTTGACCCGAAAATCTGGGTGCCAACACACAAACCCGTCAAAAACGAAGATTTTGTCCAAATTGTTGAGATAGCATGTTGCAGTTTCCTTATTAGTATAAAATACCTTCTGACTGATGGTTGTGTCTTTAGGATACCATAAATCTGAATTGAATTTATACGACTCCACAATACGTCTGTCGGACGGTGAGCGTCCAGTTTTTACACCAGAGTAAGCCACCAAAGCCCCACGTGCACTAATTTTTGTATTATATTCTTTCAGGGTATGTTCGTAATAGGCTGATGGAGTGCAATTATGAATGACTTCCACCACCTTTTGCGCAAAATCACTCTTGTGCACTGCTTCACCCGTTCCACCAATCACCTTATCTAAAGGACGACAATATACACGTGGCCCTTTTTCACGGGAATTCGATTTTAATGACTTACTTATGGATAAAAAAATTTTCTCCATTCTATATTTATCCATAAGATTAAAATTTAAGAGAACGGCCACCAACCTCCTGAGGCTGAACCATCAACATCCTGCAATGTTTCACTACTAAGGGCACCGGTCATTGCCAGAGCGTCGGCATCATCACGAGACATAGCAGCATCCGCATCCACTTCGGCGAGTGCCATTCCTTCAGCATCCACTGTGATTTCAACGTCACTATCATGGTCCTCATCATCATGAGTTACTGGGCTCATATAATCAGTAATTTTAGTCTGTGTAGGATTCGTTTCTGCGTCACATGCAGGACAATTATCGGCATTTTCATCTTCATACACTGTCCAGCAAGCATCACATACTTCACCCACCGTGCAAATTCCGTTGTCAATCAGCTTCCGGGTGTGCGTTGTCACCACAGTTTCCAGGTATCTCACGCGCTCCTCCATACCATGAATACGTTTTTCCAATTCAATCTCGGCAGCGGTGCGAGGGCTCTTATTTTCCATGACAATCCAGTAATGCGGGTCGTCATAGACAATCTTCGACTGTCCCTCGCTCTGAATACGCTCCTGAAGGTAGTAAGAGCTGTTGTTAATCAACCAGTATTCGAAATGAACGAATGCCATGTAAAGGCCATTATCCTTTTCTACAAAATCCACTCGGGAAACAAGACCCAGGTCCAACATTCGAAACACATATTTAATCTGCTCTTCAGTTGTCGATGGGATGACTGAGGGGATGTAAAGGCTCATCTGAGGACGAAACATATGCTGGGTCTGGACGAAGGACATGGTAAATATACTAGAGATACAACACCTTTTTTCTAACTCAATTTTTGGAATTAACAATAATGAAGATGTTGACATAGGGCTGTGCTGTTATGTGCCTCCAAATAGGCTAATCCCTTCTCAATGGAATGGGTGACATTCACACACTCATGTGCAGCAGGCCCATAAATTCTCGAACAAATCTCCTCCACATCATGCGCCATATGTTCCAGAATAATAGTATCATTTTTTGCTGTATCCATAATATGAATGCATTGTGAACAGTTAATGGTTTCAATAGGCTTATAGACAGGGACGACCACATCATATTCCGTCACTACAAAATCAGGCATCGGCCTCGAGGCACCAGTTTGCATAAAGGCCATAAAAGTAAGCATCCATGTAGTAATTGCGGACATCATATGATATTATTACCACACCTTCTTTTAAATGGATTTATTACCAAAACAAGACCTATCCATCAATATAGAAAATAAACATAAATATGGCGAGGTGCATACACCCTATACACTTATTGAACAGATGTTTTCTTTACTGCCGGCATCCATCTTCAGCGACCCCTCGAAAAAATGGTTAGACCCTGGAGCGGGACGTGGCTACTTTTCACTATTCCTTTTTGAAAAACTGATGGTCGGATTAAGCACCCTTTTCCCTGATGAGACTGCCAGGAGAACTCATATTTTAACACATATGCTATGGATGGTTGAAATTAATGACATACATATCCCGCATTTGCAAAACTTATTTCCAAATGCCAATATTATTCACGCCGATTTTCTCTCTTTGAATGCCAATCCAACACCTCTCCCAACCTTCGATATTATTATTGGAAATCCTCCATTCAACTCTGGTGGTATGAAAAAGGTCCCAACAAATATTGAGAGAAATAAAAAACAGGATGGTCAAACAATATGGAGTGATTTCATCAAACAATCCATCTCTTTTATGCAGCCAAATGGTTTGCTTCTTTTTATTGTGCCATCTATATGGATGAAAGAGGACAAACAACGCATGTATTTTTACATGACCCAATATAAATTGCATAAGTTACACGCCCTCACCAACACGGAGATGAATAGTTACTTTAAAGGACATGCTCAAACTCCATCTTGTTTTTTCCTTCTAGAAAAAAAAAGCACTGATAAAAAGGTTCTATTGTATGATAAGGATGCCCCCACCGAAAACCACTATGTGGAATTCCCTCTGCGACACGAAAATATTATACCTGTTATGTGCGCCCATGTTATTAAACAACTTCTCCCCTATGTAGATAAGTATGGTTCTCTCTCTTCCATCGTGAAATCAAACTTGCCTAACAAACTCATTCGGTTCAGCGATAAAAAAACAAAACAATATCCTTTCCCCAACATTAAAACTTGCATCCTGAGAGAGAAAATCCAGCCAGAATTGGTGGTGGAATATTCAGATAAACCTTGTCCCTTTTATGGACAGAAAAAGTTAGTCATGGCCCATGGCATGTATGGGTTTCCGTATATAGACGAAGAGGGAACCTATGGTATCAGTAACCGAGATAAATATATCTATATGAGTGACAACTTGCAACACCTTCAGAAATTGCGTCGTTTTCTCTCTTCGGACATTGCTTTCTACCTCTACAACGCCACTCGATATCGAATGAAATATTTGGAAAAATATATATTCAGTTACCTCCCCAACGTGTTGTTGATGAGAGAAGAAGAGGTGAATAAAATACTTTCTATTAGTGTTCCCCAAAAAAATAAATATAAAACTATTACATAACTAGTTTAGTAATAATATGTTAACATATTTAGCATCCACCGTATTTTTTTACTTCACCTATTATGGATTAGACGAATATGCGCCTCAATATTTTCCAGATACCACAGCCATTGTCACCAAAAAGTATCGCATTTGCAATGCTGTTAAATCGGGCACCCTCGCTTTATTGTGCATCCCCGGAACTCAGTTTCTTTACCAGTTGACTTTTACGCCAGAGTTAGTGCAACCAGATACGCTTAATATGATTGGTGCCATCTACACCGCAACGGATGCAGCCGCCCTTATTTATAATCCAAACTGCCACACTAGCACACTCATTCATCACTGTGTTGTGCAATTATTCTACTATTACTGTTGGTTTATGGAATTCAATATGAACCAGGGAGCGTCTAGAGGTATTGGCATTTACTGCATTCTCAGTTCATACGCCTACTTAGTGAATGGACGACTGGCTTTACGTTTCACACCTTACAAACAATTGGAACATGTGGTTAACGAAATGTCCATTTTCATTTACATCACCTCGTGCATGATTAACTGGATTATTCAAACCTATTTAGTGTTTGGCGGATTATCCATGCACCTCATTGAACGCATAGTTTACTTAGCCACACTAGGCATGACCATCAATGACGATATTTTCCTAATTGCTTTCCTCCGAAAAATTGATAATAAAAAGCCAATAGAGAACTCTTCTATAAAGAAAGTCTAAACACAGTAATGACATTTATCATGATAACCCGGTTTAATAATACGACTTGGGGAGAATTGACGGAATACAAACGCACCCATGAAATAGAAGGAGCGTTTTATGGAGTGCCTCGCCGGGTAGCCCCTACCATCCCTCTAAAGTCTAAATTAATTGTGCTAGAAATGAATAACGATACCAATACCATTATGGGTGTTGGTCTCATTAGAAATTTCGTCAAGATGGACCAAGTCCATCCTATTTACACCTGGGGCAATTATCATCGGTTCACCTACGCTGGAAAGCGCCGCATTTCACGCGATCAGTTTACCCGTGATGAACAAGTGCTCATTGAAAAAATGGAGGATAAGGTATTCAAAGGAAAGGGTCATTTAAAGCGAGGTCAAGGTATTCAGAAAGTGCCGTATGAACGGTATACCAAAGATGATTTAGAAGCCTTTAAGCAAATGTTTCGATGTCGCGCCGTGTGAAACGCACCGTATCCGTTGTATAAGAATCCTTTTTTATTTGAATAACCTTTTGACTGTAAGTGACACTAATCATCTTAAATTGGTTATTCACATAGTCAATGAAGGTGTCATATTCGTCAAACTTTTTAGTAAGTTCTTCACAAAACACCCACATATTAGGCTTGCCGTCTTCACCTGGACTGCTAGGTTGATGCATCACAAAATGACAGAGATGATTAATCAGGTCATTTCCCACTGCCACAATCAGTTCGTATATATGCATGAGTTCAATGATTTTGCGCCTTTTCTTATCCCGTTTGATGGTTTCATT
>Ga0213867_1001023_pt1 | contig 12443 bp, 11 predicted proteins | sample PICome_12_FD_160120 | JGI IMG/M metagenome (GOLD analysis project Ga0213867, IMG submission 160120) | Coastal seawater microbial communities near Pivers Island, North Carolina, United States - PICO540 | ecosystem: Environmental > Aquatic > Marine > Coastal | place: USA: North Carolina... | reverse complement strand
CAAACGTCAATAATAACCTACACTTATATTCATATTCATTCGACATGGAATATATAGACATTGCACGATGCACAAACATACAGCTAAACACACTAACCCAACACCCAACCATAACCCTAACCGTAACCCTCACCTAAAACCCTTCACACATTCACACACCACACATAATACCCATTCATAAACATTTTCACAAAATGTCAACCTGTAGACTTCGAAGTACTTCACTTATTTTGTTAACTTCTACATCATTTTCCATTCCATCACGATCGCCGTACATACTGTATCCGAACGTTCACGATGCTTATGCTTTCTATATGCCGTACGAGATTGATGAGAGGGTATCAATACCATGCTTCTGTTGAAGGTTGTTTCGCTCGTGTACGCTTCTCGTCCGCCTTTGGTGCTGCTAACGGTCGACAAGATGCTACTATCTCATTCAACAACAACAACAAGAATAAACGAACGAACGATAGGTTGGATAAATACATTCAAGAGGGAGAGGATTTGTTGCTGTCAAGTGCCAAGTCTCTATCGAACAATCCTCTCTGTCGAAAGGAGTTAATGGATGATCCTTCTGTGCGAGAGGTGAGCATAAAGCAGTTGAAGCGTGCTGCTCAGATGGAACGTTTGATATGTGAAGTGTTGGAAAAATTGGAGTATAATGGAGATGATACCTTCTGCTATGAAGGGGAGTCTATTGAGATTAGTAGCGTTGAGGTGTCACCCGATTTGAGGTATTCTCGGGTGTATTGGACGTTACCGGTGACAATGATTGAGAGTGGCGAGTCTGAGATTATGGAAGCGTCGAAGCAGGTACAAAACATGTTAGACAGGCACGGGAGTCGAATCATGCAGTATCATTTATCAAGATCGTTTCGGTCGAAACGATTTTCAACGAAAATTCGATTTATTTCAACGGATCAACAGTTAACGCATAACAGAGCATTACTGAATGATATGGGGCGACTTAATTCATTCGTTGGATCACGAAATGATTGAAGAAGTGATAGGAGTAAAGCGTTGGGTTTTGAGAAGATGATTCGTTAGGTTTGTATAGCTTTAAGGTACGAAAGCCAAGAAACAGACCCATACAGAGAAAGCATTGCAGCAATAAGGATATATCTTTACGGCAAGTGCGAACTCCACGTCGGGATGTTTTATCCTGTGTATTTCGGTATTTATAACGTCTGAAGTGATTTTTTCAACATGGGTATATTTGAAATGCATTGCGCCACCGTTTGTTTTTCGACCGTGCGCTATTTCATGTACTGACTTGTATAATTTCGAAGAATTGGGCACTTTTTTACCCATCTTCGTCTCTTCCAAATGCTGGATTAGCGTGAGTAGCTCCGTCTGTGTCTTTTCATCATTTCGAAAAGATGTGTGATTTCTCCTCGATCTCCTTATACTTCTTCGTAATGTTTCGAGGATTTCGTCTTGAATCTCATCCGCGAGTTCCTCGTCAGCTTCTCGATAAATTAATGTTTTGTCTTGTACTGACTGTATCGTTATATCGCTATTGCACAATGAATAGAACGGATGCCATAGACTTTTGTTTGAAACGTCGTAATTTAGATGTTTTGGCTCTGTCGTATTTTGGATGTTCGCGTATATATTCTGTGAAAAGTCGTAGAAGATTTTCAGATGAGAAAATTAAATGATTTGCAGAACAATTTTGAACTTGTAATCAAGATGTTACCTCTCCATTAATAAGATATGTCAAATTTCGGACTGGACAATCTTCATCTTCAATATCGTATTCTGTTCCAGTTGACGGATCCCAGAGTGAATAATGAACGGTTTCCGATGAGATTCGAAGAACATGTATCTTTGATCCAAGTGGTTGCAATGAGATTGGAAAAATGGAGTATAAGAATAGTTTTAGATTCTGGCTTCTTACCGTTTGTCCTTGTGATTCGCTGAAGCCATAAGCAATGAAAATGCGTGCTTTGTATTTTAGGGGAAATTTGGTTCCTAGGAACAAAAAATAACCAGCCAAAAGTGCTGCGCGTTCCCTTGAACTTGCACCCAATACATTAAGGCATTGTTGGTTTGAGCACCAAATATCAATGTCCTCGTTTTTGTACCATCTATCGAAACTGGGAATAAGGCTGACGTAATGTGCACATGCATCAAGAGTGTTGAATGAGGTCGGTGGGTTTTGCGATCGAACGAATCTAGAAATGAACCACTCCTTTCCATTGCAATCCATTGCTGTAATATGCAAGGGGTTTCTAGTTATCTGGCTAAATCGCTTCGATGTCGAAATCACCTTCCATCTTTGAAAATCTGCAAAAAATTGTTTGTCCTCGTTGCACCTCTCCTCGCTGAAGTGGCTTAACATGTCGTCGTATAGAGCTGGCGAAACAACCATTGCAGGATATAACGATAGTCCAATATTTAAGGATATGTATGATCTCCTTCCTAAACCATTCTTTTCGATAGTAGCCCTCATCATATCTGTAGGGCATTCGACATCGCTGTATTTTGAATCGCTAACTTTCATGGGAGGGCTTTCTTTTAAAATATCTTCTGATCCTACTCCGAAATTTATGAACGGAAGAGTTAGCGGAATCTTACAAATTGCATTCTGCTCGGTAATAAGGGCATTCAGTGGGATTGATGCACCACCTAGGAAAAGGTTATCTTTGACGACTGTCTCTTCATCTTCATAATATCCGCCGTTGCTATTTATATCGGTAAAATGTTCACAAAACAATTTCAATTCTATAACCTCGCTCGAAAGACGTAGAGATAAAGGGGAGATATCTGAAATTGGAATCTCAATTGTTTGCTTCCACACGGGTGCATCTCCTCGACAAATACGTGTATTTCTTTTTAAGCCTTTGTACATGATTTGCACAAAAGAAGCTCCATGCCGATACCGACGTTGACACGTATCATCATCATATATATTCTTTTCTTTCAGTGGTTCGATAGAAGGCATATTTTCTGCGTCGAAAATTGTAACTATTAGATGTCGAGTGAATCGACGGCTTTTATTAGTGTTATGTTTGCTTGAAAGACCTCTGCTAGGATGAAGCGATCGTTTTCGTGGCGGAATTATAGCAGTAGGCCAGTTGAGGAAAAGATTTTTCAAGCCATATTTTGTTTCTTGTACAATATCCTCAGTGAACATATTCTTTGAACAATTGCATACCTTAATTTCTTCTCTGGTGGAGAGCAAAAGTGCTATTAGATTGTTCAAATTTTCTTTTTTCACATTTCGACGGCCTTGCAAGTGTTCGAAGTGATACGATTTCTTACATTTGAATAACTATGGTTAGCTATGAATTAAAATGATACATTTGTACGTTCGAAGTTTAGCTTACCGATAACTGTGTACCCATTGGCGGTTCGTCTTCTTTATCAACGTTGTAAGGCACAGCCGTGTAGGGCCTTAGCCCTTGATCACGAAGTTTAATGAGTTTGTTTCGTGTGGATTCTTGAACGTGAAAATAATTGAAGTAAGTTAAATTTGTGTTTGGCAATCTGAATGCCAGAGAAAGCTCTCTGGTCGAATATTCAGCAAAATCCATATCAATCGAACCCTTTTCTTTAGAAGAATCGTGTATCGTAGAGGAGAGATGCTTGTACTTTTTCATTGTCATAGTATTCGATAAAAACAATTCAATTTCTTTTTCACAAATATTTGGCACCAGTTCCCAAGACAAACTCGCAGAAATTGATCCCTTATATTCTCCCTCAGAGTTAGTGCATGAAAAGCAATATTCTTCAAGAGCCGGTTGATTCAGCGGAATTATTTTACTGATCATGGGAATTTTCAGGACGTTAGAACTTATGATGCATTTCGCACCCATTGGTTGCTTTTTCATTTGGATAATACGAGCACATATTTGACTTGGAAAATTATTGAGTGAGCAGTTGAATGTTTCATTGAACTCAATACAAAATTCGAAGGAGTCTTTGAATTTGAGACGTTTAGTTTGGGATACTGAATGTCCATCGATCTGCAGCTCTACAGCATAAGTATAAGCTGACAATATCTGACGTCGCCCTTCTTCTTCTTTCGGTAAGCTCGATAAAACTTGTCTTTCCTTTGATGAATGTCGTTCTATTTTCAGATAAGATAACTTGTTTGTTGAGATCTCAAACAAAAATTTTATACACGATGATATAATGCAGCAAGTTTTGTTTCCTGGAATTATCCCATTTTCTGCATAATGAATCTGACAGTCGGGTTGCTCGTTGTATGAAGTATAACGTAGTTTTTGAACAAGACTATCGACTACTTCCTGCAAGTGACTGAGGACTTCATAAGCATCAAGAGGCACAGTCAATTGCTCGTCATAACCTTCTTTATCTCGGTTAGCCGTGGTTTCAACAAATTCGAAATCATAGTAGCATTTATCATCCGAGCAGAAGGGATCAGATCGAGCATATTTCATAGCTTTGACTTTTTGGAGTAACCCTCCCTTCATGTTGTTTATCTTAGAAACTTCGCTGCAAAGTGCCGATAATGTACGGTGTACATTGTTAAGCAGCTTTTGGGCATTTCCCGGAAGATATCCTTCGTGTCCGATTTGGCTTATCTCAGTTTGAATATCGCGTGAGAGTGCTTTTATTGATGAAAAGTAGTAGGAACATGTTCGCATGCCTATTACTTCCATGTAATGAGCGAATTCTTTACTCGTGGTAGAGTAAACTGTCTCGTCTTTGCTCATTATCGGATGACTCTGAAATTCCAGTCTGTGAACTTTAATTTTAAGTGTGAATGATGTAAACCTCTTGTAGTTTGGATTACAAGAATAAATCAGATTATTGTTCGGAATAAATTTTGCAACCGATCGATATGGAACTGCAATAGCTCTAAAATCTTCATCATTGGGAGAGTCTTTTCCATTTATCATTTGATTGCAATATTTCTTCCTCTGATTATCAGCCCTAGTTTGATCATTTTCTAGCTGTAATCGACGTTTCATTATGCTACTCATCGGGCTTGTTCCAGATTCTTGGACGTCAGAATCATTTTCGTTGTGGTCACTGTCTTCGTGAGGGTAAAACTCCTTTTCGCTACATTTTTCGCCCCTAACACAATAGTTTAGATATTTTCTGATGCATTGGGAAAGAAAAACGACACTGCACTTGAGAAAGCTTTGATGGCTTGTACTGCGTTGCTCTTCCATCAAAACTTTACGAGGATACCAAACCGATTGCTCGAAAGATTTATTTTTATTGCCGAAGATTGAAGAGTCAAACACCGAAACGAATTTTTGAGGCATGATCAAATTCTGACCTTCTTTAATACAACCGTTGACGAAATTAAAATTTTCTTCGTCTTTGGATTTGTCTACGAACGTACCTCTTTCCAAAGATTGTACTTGTGTGTTGTCATATTTCTTCTCTTCAACATGTAAATTTGAATTTGAAGTGTGCTTATCATTGCTTTTCGCTATTCTACCAGATTCATAAGACTCCCGCTTCAAGAACAGTTTACGCTTAAGTGCCTCTCCTTTGCTTTGCAAAATACTACTCATTGACCTCATTGCGTGTACTTGACTTAATTTTACATCAAAGTCGTATTTCATAGTAGTGGGATTTTTTGAAATTAGCATTAATTTGGCAACCTTGTAAAAACTTGTTGTCAAAGACGATTAACATTACTACCGGTAGTACAGTACACCAACAACTCAAGTTCACCAATTCCGTGCATAGTAAATCAAAGAAATCGAAAAGCTTCATGTAAATCTGCGTCGCAGATGCTCTAGACCTGGACGTTACCAACTACAGGCGTTTATCGCTTTATACGAATTACAAGCGGAATGAATTCATTCGAGATACCTAAGTAAGATTAGGCTGCCAGTTTTTCGATTCTATTTTATTTCGGATCATTGTTTGATGTCATATAAAGAAGGGTATCAATGAAAAGTTATCAAAATTAAAGCTTGCTGACGAAGTCGCTCACAACAAAACTACTTCCACTTATCTACATATTTACTGCGTGACTGATATATTTAGTTTATAAATTTGATTTTATATTATGGAGTGATTGAGTGCTGGATTTGGGTCATCTCACTTATTCATCTACTATGCGACAACTTATTGACGTTTAAAAACTCATATCGCAGTTTCATTAAATAATATCTATAACTTCATACAAAGATTGATTCGTTTTCGTATAAATCGTACAACCACTCTGGTGAAATCAGTTGAATCATCTTCGGACACTTAGATTCAAATAATTTGTGCCATGTAGCACATTGTGTTCGAGAAGTTTCTTCCATTCCACTTTGCATACTACGGAAGGCTTCAAGTGACATTTTCTTGGACTTTTCACCAAGGATATCAGTCAAGATATGTGTTACATTTCCATCGATAGACTCTGTAACAGTACCTCCCATAATTTCTATCAGAGGAATAAGAGGATTCAGAGACTTTCGATCCAGCATTTCTGTCTGACTCCATTCACATGCGTCAATATAAACAACAACTCGACAAGGGAAAATCTTATCTCGAAAGGTTCTTTTACCTTCAGTATTGTACGGTATTTGATAGGGCCAAAAGCGTTTACGTTTCCCTCCAAGAACCCACAAAGCTTCATCATACTCCAAAGCGGAATAAAGTTTTGCCTGTAAATTTTCGTTTGAGGTCTTTTCGACCGCTCGGAGCAGACACTTAACTGTTGAGCCATTTATTCGCGAGGCCACTTCTCGATCTACGAGAGCCTTTTCAGATTTTGGTGAGAGTACAAGAAAATCTGTGCGCTCAGGAATGAGCAAATGTTCGAAGGATTCAATAATACTTTTTTCATTGAGGAGAATTTGTTCGTCAAAACTTTCATCAGAGTTTGCAGGAAGCACTTCGTCTAACCATCGCAAATAAAGCTTTATAATAAAGAGCCAGTGCATGACTGATGTATCATATTTATCTGCAAGATCACTATTTTTTATTTGAGATTCCGACTTTGGCTTATTAATTGCCTTTGAGTAAATATTAATTCTAGGATCCTTTCGCGATCCACCGACTAGGAAATTTGTTTTCGGGCTATCTTCTACCAATACCTTTCCCCCATGCTGACGAATAAAAAGTCTCAGCTCATTGCATGAACCAATGGATGGAGTAAATCTAGATTTAAAACGTTTCAGTATTGATCTCTCATAAGATCCTTCAAACACAACAAAAGTCAAAGCATCAAAAGCCCTTGTTTTCTTCTCAATTGAAGTTAAATGATCACCTAGCAAATTATTTGCCACCACAGATTTCTTTGTTATTCTTTTTCCTTTCGGCTTCTTAGTTGAAGAGCGAAAAAGGAGCCCTTTAACTGTACTTTCTTTTGTGGAACCCCCGGTAAATTTCTTAGTTGCGTATATTTGTTGAAGAGAAGTCGTCGTTTCGACCTGGTCGCATGGTTTGTCATACCGTGGCTCGCCTAAAATTCGAGGAAAACGTAAAGTTACACCAGCAGAAAAATCGTTACTTGGAATGAGCTCACTGGCATTGATTGTTAGAATAACGGAATCCTCAGGATGGATCCATCTGTCAGGATAAATAGATGGCTTAATATTTTCCCAGCCTCCCATCTTCCGTTCCATGTTTCCTCCTTGATAGCTTGAATTCGATAAAAAACTAGGCAAACCTTTATTATCGCATTCAAACCACTTTCCAGGATCAAACTCACTATTTTCTGTCTGTGGTCTGAGGCCGGTATGTTCCAAAATTTTGTCCATATTTACACGATCAGTTCCTAAGCCGAGTTGAAGTGAGATAAGTATTTAGATTTTTAAGCAAGAGTAAAAGGGACTTGCCTCTCCCACTGATTCTTGTAACACTATGATAAGAAGTACTTCCATCGAAATCGCGCTCAACGCTTGCGAGGAGAAATTGAGAAATTAATCCTGTTCGATGCATGCCAGTAGCAAAGTAGCCCCCGATTATAACAAGATCTAAGTCAGACGCTTGCGATAACAGCTCATAATCTGGCTTAAGCTTTCTCCTAAATGAAGAACAACATTTATTTGACATGCAAAATTGAGTAGCGATGAAAATGCCGCTAAACCGCACCTTACTCACCAGTATGCATATTTCCGACTTTCGGTACCAAGAGCCTATTTATAACAAACAGTTAAAATGGCGTATCTTCAAATGAAACATTAAAGGTTTGTAGCTTACATACGGAGAGTTCAAATCCTTTAATATGATGCCCTCTTCGTTGCCTTGGTTTACAATTTTGTCGTAGACTATTTCCGTATTTCTTGCTCTTGCTTCTTCAATTTCTTCATCCGTTTGTTCTCTTCGTATTTCATTATCTATTTCCATAGTATATCTCATTGTGCGATTAAATAAACAATCAACAGAATCATACACAGGCAAGGGAATTTCAGGTGATTGGTAACTAAAATACTTCGTCGCATCAATCAAGTCTCCGTTACCACGGATAACATTCGACTGCACAATTTCTACTTCATTCTGCTGTGATCGTAAGATATGGTTCAGTATCATTCTTCTTTTGAACAGTTCAAGGTCAATAATAGATCCGCTTTTGGGTATATCACAGGGGTGTGAAAAAAAGGGTGCGAGACACTCTTGTAGTACCTTTTCGGCGTCCTTGCCGCCAATGTATAGCACATCAAAAACGACATATTTCAACCAACAATTATATCCCATATCATCTAAATCGGCATTACCAGAAGCAAACGAGTCCATTGCACTTATTGTCAAGACACGCTCACTATTGTCGTCATGAAGATCGAGATCACGATCATCCAATATACCTTTAGAGTTCAAATAGAGCCTACGTGCCTTTGCAACTGTTTTGTTTTGACCAAAAGGAATAACTTCCTGTTTTCTCCCATCCCATGCAATCAATTCACCATCAAGAATACAATCAACATCATTATGAGCTAAGGCACGTCTAAGAGGAGGACCCACCAAAGGACTATACAATGCGCTGACCCAATTGTCGCGACGTGTTTGCATTCTGACGACGCCATTCGAGACATGCGAAATTATCCGCTCTCCATCGAGTTTGACTTCACACAAAAAAGAAGGAAATTTCATGGGTAGAAAATTTCGTTCTGTTACACTGTCAGGAATTTCTTTTCTCGCATGAACACGGTGACGCTCTACAATATGAAGCATTGCACTTTCAAACGATGTACGCTGCGAAAGTTGAGGAGAGAGCGTTACCCCAAGTTTTACTCCTTCATCTAGGCGCGGTAGATACTTATAGGTTTGATGGCTCAGCATTAAATTTTCTCTCCTTTTGCATCGGTGCTCATAATATGCCATCCACTCTGGGTCACTGAGAGCAGCACAAAGGTGTTTTAGACTTCTATTAGAATTGTATATCGCCACTGCTCTGGGATGAAAGTTACTTATAAATGTCTCAAATCCGATGTCAATGTTACAGTTATGTAATATAATTTTTACCAGCCATTTCTGTTCAAGAGGACTCAACCCTAACTTTTGTATATTGCTCACCCACGTAGTTTTTTGTGCAGCCTTAGTCTTGGCAGCAGATTTAGTCAACCCTTCCTTATAAATAATTGCCAATTCATCCAACAAAGTATTTAATTTTCCGATTGTAATTTTGGAGGAATCGGAACCCATTCGATCACTTAGCACTTCATACACGGCAATGCCCAAGTCACCGACTTCTCCCGGTTTTCCATTGATGCTACTAGTGGCATAAGTTGGATCTGTATACTTCTGAAGCCTATGATAGGCTGAACTATTCCTATTAAGGCCCAGTGCGTCTCCCCAATGCCGTGCAATGGACCGTTCCTTCAAACCTAAATGAGGCCTGACACCATCACGATCGGGAAATATCAACCTTAACATTGAATAAAACGATCCTCTCCTTTTCTTTCCCCGGATCATCCTAAGCAATTTAAGCTTGTCCAGATTTACGCGCTTCACATCCAAATCTGAACATACTTCCCGACCACAGAAAAAATTCTGAAATATTTTTCTCTTGGTAGGACGTTTTCCGTTGGGAAGTTTACGTGCGTTACTAGCCTGCTCCAGACGTAAGCATAGGATATAGAATTCTATCTTATCACATTGCCTCGTATCATTCGCAGCCGGTTGAAGTTCTTCGTCGGTATCGCTCGAATCTTTATCCTCCTCACCGTCATTGTCGCCCTCATCGATACCTTCAGGATTTTTTGAATCGTCGTTCACGTGAGTATCCATTTCTTTCGAAATAAGCTCGCTAATTCTACGTACTCCTCAAGAGTCGAGTTTTTCAAGACGGTACGCCTCACAAATGTTATAGAAAATGGCCTATATGGCGGATCGTTTCCTTGGTCGCAAATGAATAACCTATCCATTTGATTCATATTGAGCCATAGCTCAATATCTCAAATGGTGCGTTTATATTTTTGGCACCCGTTTCGTAAAGTTTAAATCACATCAGTTCTCAGTTGGTTGACTTTGCGAACGTTGATGCGAACTTTGATGTGATTCTGTATTCTGTATATTGTCATGTGTACGAGGTACGAGTATGAGTTGTGTTGGAGGCACGGTCCTAGGTCCCAGTCCTCTAATCAAGCTGATGGCTGATGGGCAAGAGGGACATCATTTTGGTCACGTCGGCTTGCACCCAGGCATGCCCGCGCAGAGGCTAAATTAGCCTTTCTCAAGACTACCGTAATTATTGGATCTCAGTCTCAGTAGCACCAGCAATTGAAAAAATCACACACACAAATCACAAATCACACCTTTTTCATACCTCCATATATCTTTACTTCCATAATACTTGATCGATCATCAAATGAATTTTTTTGGACACAGTAATTAAGTGTTTCATCAGTGCTTTAGGCTTACCAATTATTACACTATCGCATCTTTTATGACCAACACAAGTACCGAACCTCGTTGACATAAAAAATGATACGAATGTAGCTAGACATAAATTAGCCTATTACCTAACAAGTAATCAGTATAATGTTTGGTTGTTTAAAACACTTTCGTGCTCTGTCCACTCATTGACTGTAATGTGTTCTAAACGCAAAGAGACCCCTTGACCGTAACTCTATTTGACCCGAGATGAGTGTAATGAAAGATATAAGTCGGTTTAAGGATAAGGGGGCAAGGGATGAGGGGGCATTTTATCGAAGGAATAGTACAGATGTAGCAGATGTTACGATCGTGCCGAAGTGTTCACTTATGACGGGACCCCCATTAGTTTGTAGCACATATTTTTCTGCACCTAAAGCGGAGTGGTGATGGATACCAGATAAATACTTGGTTGTAAAGACAGTAGAGCAGCTCGCGCCGCTGTCAAAAAACGAATGACTGCGTGAGGCTATTACCTTCGGTTGCTGAGGTCGGGACGCACTTAAAGAGTTTTAATTGCGTGTACGCGTCTTGGAATGTCGACGAGAATGTGGTATGGAGCCGCCCATTGCTCGAGTAGTTGTTATAGAGCACATTGCGGAATTGCGTGAGATCACCAGTCAGGTTTTCTAGGAAGATTGCAAGAGCGGTGCATTCAAGGTCTCCCGATTTGTCGTGATTGGATTCAGATGTCGAATTACCCAAGAAAGGTTGTTGCCGCTTACGATTGGGGACCTTTATCGGCGAATGCCACGACCACGAGCTTTAATAGACGGTTCGAATCTTGCCGCCAGTACGCGTCAGAGAATGCGTTTACACGTGTTGGCGCTATTCTTAAATCGAACACTAAGTTCAACAGAGATGACGCACTAGCATAGGCCCCAAAGCCTATCACCGATGAGGAAGCCGAAGACTTATTAACAAAGTTCCTCATCGACGAAGATGGGCTGCCGGCGCGTCTAAACAAGCGCGCAGGAGAGTACCTTGAATGGGTATCTAAGCTGGATCTTGTTGAAACTAAGTCCCTTCTTCTAAAACACTACGACAATAAGCCGATAGTAAACGTAATCTTTCCACACCTAATTTAGAATAAGTACTAGTTGGATACAATCAATCGTAATCGATGCTCGGATTAATTTAAGATTATGAGTTTCTCTCGACCATGCAAGATGATGATAAAAATGACACGTAGAATTACACGTAGAATTTCAAATCTCAACATCCTCCTTAATTCTATGTTTCCTTTTTATTGTCCTTATTGATCAATAAATCTGATAATGGTTTCCAACCCATTATATATTCACGTAAAATTCGAAATTGTTCACCTTGTAATGGTTTGATAAAAATAATCTGCTAGCATCATATGCATAGGAAGATACTCAACTCTCACTTCTTTGTTGTCCACTCTGTCTTTTATCCAAAAATATCGAATATTAATATGTCTGGAATTCCCAGTACATGAATTTCGTCCATCTGTTTCCATCAATAATGCACTTTTGTTGTCTTGAAAAAGTGTGTTGTTTTCAATCTTGTATCCTTGTGATTCCATAAAATATCGAAACCCTAATATATAAGGTAGATATTCAGCTGCTGATACTAATTCCGATTCTGTTGCACTTTTAACATTCACTTTTGACGTTATT
>Ga0213867_1001022_pt1 | contig 12458 bp, 8 predicted proteins | sample PICome_12_FD_160120 | JGI IMG/M metagenome (GOLD analysis project Ga0213867, IMG submission 160120) | Coastal seawater microbial communities near Pivers Island, North Carolina, United States - PICO540 | ecosystem: Environmental > Aquatic > Marine > Coastal | place: USA: North Carolina | collected... | reverse complement strand
TGAAGGAAGGCATCCAAGGTGCCGGCTTGGTGACTGCGACGACGGCAACCGTTAACCAGCAGAGTGGCCTGCTGGGAAATTGAGGCCTTGCTGGCCTCATTGAGGTTGTCATACCGGAGCAGCTCGGAGACCACCTGCTTTTCATCGACGTGGGTCTGACGCCGAACACTATGTCGTAACTCTTCCAGCATGGCAGGCCACCAACGATGCAATATATAACTCTGTATTATCGTGATACGCCGCAGCTTTTAACTCTTATTTTGGCTTTTAATCAGCATTTAATACTGTATATTTCATTCAAGACTTATTTACTGCTGCTGGAAGTCCCGCCATGGCATTGGATCGTATAGACCGCAAGATTCTCGAGCTGCTGCAGCGCGATGGCCGCTTATCCAACGTCAAACTTGCAGCGAAAGTGGGACTCAGTCCGACCCCTTGCCTAGACCGTGTCAGGCGACTGGAGCGCGAGGGCTACATTGTGGGCTATGTTGCGCTCGCTGACCCTCACAAGCTCAATGCCTCAACGGTGGCTTTCATCCAGGTTCATCTGACCAATACCAGTACCGCCAATCTGCGCGAGTTCTCCCGCGAGATGCGGTCGCTGCCAGAAGTCGAAAGCTGTCACATGGTGGCAGGTGGATTTGACTATCTATTGAAGATTCGCTGTTCAGATATGCAGGACTATCAGCGATTTCTGGGAGAGAAGCTGGCGATGATCCCCCTCGTAGACCAAACCCATACCTATGTGGTGATAGAAGAAGTCAAATCTGAAACAGCCATAAGCTTGACCCGGTTGCCCTGAAGGCGGCTGCTTTTTTTGTCGACTCACTACCGCGCGCCATGAGACGCGTTCAGCCGCGGCTAATCAGGTCACCCTGGCGGCAAGCAGTGCAAGGGCCGCACTTCAGCCGATCGCTAACGTAGCACTACTCACACAAGCCCTGAACGAACGCGGCCACATTGTCCCCCAGTTCAGCAACCGCATAACCGCCTTCAAACACCAGCACCGTGGGTAAGCCCAGCGCCGCGATGTGCTGCCCCACCTTTATGTAGTCGTCCTTTTGCAAACAAAATGAAGAGATCGGATCGTCGATAAAGGTGTCCATGCCCACGGAGACCACCAGATATTCCGCTTGAAAGTCGGCTATGAAGTTTACCGCGCTGACGAACGCTTCATGCCAGCGCAGAAATTCGGTGGCAGCAGGCAGGGGCAAATTCAGGTTGTAACCCAAGCCTTCTCCGCGACCGCATTCCTCGGCATGCCCAAGGTAAAAGGGGTATTCAAACTGGGGATCACCGTGGACGGATGTGAAGGCAACGTCGCTACGACCATAGAAAATCTCCTGCGTACCATTGCCGTGATGGTAGTCAATATCCAAAATCGCAACCCGCGCTGCCCCTGAATGCCTCAACCATTGCGCAGCGATCGCCGCGTTGTTGAGAAAGCAATAGCCCCCGGCATAGTCGGGGCCGGCGTGGTGTCCAGGGGGCCTGCACAAGGCGAAGACAGTGCGCTCGCCCTCGAAAACCCGTTGCGTGGCAGTCAGCGCAATGTTGCGGGAGGCGATGACTGCGTCATACGTGGTTTCGGTCAGGGGCACACAGCCGTCGAAGCAATAGCGCCCTAACCTGGCGAAAATGGAGCTGGAGCTGTCTGCCCGCATGCTCCCCCGAGGCCAGATACAGGGCATCGGGTTGCCCTCCAACCCCAGGGCCTGGAACTCGCCATAGGCCGATGCCAGAAATTCCAGGTAGCTGCTGTCATGTACTGCGAGGGTCGCTTCATCGTCAAAATTTTCGGGTTCGACCAGCGATACCAGTCCACTCTTGGACAAGCTGGACAGCACGATATCGACGCGCTCGGGTTTCTCGAATATCGGCGTGAACTGGCTCGGCCCCAACTCAAATTGTGGGGCATGCAATTTATGATCCTCAGACGCCACAACGATCATTCTTTTATCCGCCTTCTGCTACAGCAGCGGTACACTGCGCCTCTCAAATTCTGACGGCCGATGGCAAACGGTGGGCGACACCTACAGCCGCTCTTGCCTAGACCTCCCTAACTGCCCAGCAAGCTTGCTGTTCAGCATCCCATGCCTCGTTGCCGGGAATACCCTGATGGCTCTTTGGCAGGGCTACAGAAACCCATGCTTTCGCGGCCGCTATGCAGCGCTCTTGTTCATCGTGATGGTTTGCCAGTTGGTGTACTCCATCAGGCCATGCAGTGAGTTCTCACAGCCAAGGCCCGATTGCTTATGACCCCCAAAAGCCTGGAAAGGTGAGTACTGATGCACCTCGTTGAGCCAGACCGTGCCGGCTTCGAGCTGACTACCAATGCGTTGCAGGGCCGCTTGATCCTTGCCCCAAACCGACGCTCCGAGACCGTAGATCGTGTCATTGGCACGGGCTATGACGTCAGCCTCATCAGACCACCTGAGCAGCGGCAGTATGGGACCGAACGGCTCTTCCCGAACAATACGTGAATCCTCTGGCGGGTTGTCCACCAGTGATACGGGGACAAACCAGCCCGCCGCCGTTTCATCGATATCGCCTCCGACAGCAAAGGTGTAACCATTGACGTGGCAGTCCGCAAAATACGCCTGGACTTTGCCGTACTGCATCGAATTCTGTATGGGTCCAAGATGGGTATCTGCCTCGGCACCGTCCCCCACCACCACCTCCTGTGCAATAAAATCCACCAGCGCGTCCCGGACCTCATCGTAGACATCTTCATGGATGTAGAGCCGCTTGGTCGCATTGCAGAACTGTGCGTTGTTCTGGAAGGCCGCCCAAAACAGCTGGGGCGCCAGCGCTTTGGCATCGACATCCGGCAAGACAATGGCAGGATCATTTCCCCCCAACTCCAGCGTGATTCGTTTGATGGTCTCGGAGGCTGACTTCATGACATGCCGTCCGGTCTCGGTTGATCCGGTAAACGCGATCTTGTTGATGTCGGGATGCGTGGTCATCCAGATACCCAGATCATCCCCCCCGCTCAACGCATTGACCACGCCCGGTGGGAAAGCCTGCTGGGCCAGCTCCGCCAGCTTGAGGTCGCAGAGTGGTGTGTAGGGGGAAGGCTTGAGAATGACCGTACACCCCGACATCAAAGCGGGCGCGATTTTCCAGATAGCCAGCAGGATGGGGAAGTTCCAGGGCACGATCGCACCCACAACGCCCACCGGGGTGAAGCGGGTCACCACCCGGCGGTCGTCGGTATCTTCAATTACCTCATCAGGGAGTCGTTGTGACGCCACCGCCCGCAACCAATCGACCGAGCCAAAGACCTCCCACTCAGATCCAGCCCGGGGTTTGCCCTGCTCCCGGGTCAGCAACGCGACCAGATCCTCGGCGTGGGCTGCGATCAGATCGGCATAGGACTCCAGCGCTGCCTGTCGCTCCTCGGCGGAAGTTGCACTCCAGGTCTTGAACGCCACACGTGCGGCGCCCACTGTCTGGTCAAGCTGCTCACGGGACGCATCGGGCACCCGAGCAAATACCGAACGGGTTGCGGGGTTATAGACAGGCTGTGTGTGCTCGGTCGTTACGGCCTCGCCGTTAATGCTCATTACGAAATCGCCATCTACTTTCATTACAGGTTCCTCAACTCACGGCGCATCACTTTGCCAGTGCTGGTTTTAGGTAAGTCATCTACAAACTGTACGGCTCGGGGTACTTTGTAAGCGGCGAGGTGCTCGCGACAAAAGGCAATGACGTGCTCCGCGTCGGGGGTCGTGCCCACTTTGGGTACGATATACGCCTTGGCCAACTCGCCTTTCGCCTCATCGGGGATACTGCCCACAGCAACCAGTGCGACGTCGGGATGACCCGCCACCACACGCTCGATCTCCGCCGGGTAGACGTTGTAGCCCGCGGTCAAAATCATGTCTTTCTTTCGGTCGACAATAAAAATGCAGCCATCCTCATCCATGGAGGCAACATCGCCCGTGTGCATCCAACCGTCGGGTTCAATGGTGTCCCGGCTCGCCTGCTCATTACCGTAGTAACCCTGCATCACGATGCCGCCCCGGATCATCAATTCACCCACCTCACCCGCCGGCAGGGACACACTGGCATCCTCGGTGTCGGCGATACGGGCCTCGACGTAAGGTAATGCCACACCAATCGAGCCATGCTTGACGGGGCCGTTTGAGGCAAAGGTTGTACCCAGCCCACCCAGCTCGGTCATACCCCACAGTTCAATCAAGGGGCAGCCGAAGCGCGCCTCAACCTCTTCCATCTTGGGTTTGGGCATGGTTTGCCCTCCCACTGTGCAACAACGCAATGTCGAGAGGTCAAACTGTTCCAACTCGGGGTAATTGAGTAGGAACATGAACATGGTGGGCACACCCTCAAACAGGGTCGCCCCATACTTCTGTATGCTTTCCAGTATGGATCGCTCGTCAAACGCAGGGTGTAATACCAGGGTCATGCCGTTTTGTATGGCGCCACTCATGACCACGTTGCCATAGACATGGGGACAGGGCAGCGCGGTCACGACCGTGTCGGCATCGCTGCGTTGATGCATCAGCGCGGTCATGGCCACGTTAAGCAGAATATTATGGTGTGAGAGGCAGGCGCCCTTGGGGTGCCCGGTGGTCCCCGACGTGTAGCCAATGGTCGATAAACCGTCTCCATCAATAGCGGGTATTGAAAAGCTATCGTCACTGCCATCGAGCAGTTCATTGAACGACAGCATCCCAACAGGCACCTCCTCAGCGCCAAATGCGATCAAGTCCCGGACACTGGATTTTTCTTTTACCCCGGCAATCGAGAGTGCTTTATCACGGGAGGCGACAACGATGCTGGCACCACAGTCATTGGCGACAAACTCCACCTCTACGGGGGTCAACATCACGTTGATGGGATTGATCACGGCACCGGTCTTGAGCGCGCCGTAGTAGCTCACCACCCACTCCCAGCAGTTGCCCGAATACAGCGTGATGCGGTCACCCGGTTGCACGCCCAAACCCACAAGCGCATTGGCAAAACGGTTGCTCAATACATCCAGTTCATTGAAGGACAACGCACGGTCCGGACAGACCAGCGCTGTCTTGTCACCAAATTGGGCGGCTGCGATCGCGGGTATATGGCCGATTGATTCGATCATGCCAGTACCTCCTTGACCGCCCGCATGGCCGCTTTTACAGCTGACTGCACATAGGCGTGGGCCTCTGAATCAGAATTGGCAATACTGATCCGGCCGACAGGCGCCCTGCCCAGTTCATGGGGCGCCTCACCCGGCGGCCATGCCGGGTCGTGCAGTTCCAAATACTCATAGGCATAACCGTGCGCCCAGCGGTTGACGGTGATGGCCTCGACATCACGCTTGGGATCAAAGCCCGTCGCAGCAAACATGCCGGACAGCTGTTGCAGCGTGGCTGACTCAATTTCTTCAAACGACATGGACAGCAATTGATGGCGCCCCAGGCGGTACGCATCCCGCGCCGAGCGATTGGCATTGGTATCGGGGGCCGCGGCGTGCAGCCCCCACACCACAAGGGGATCATTTGCACCCGAAGGTGTCTGATAAGCGCCGAGCTTCATCGGGGGCGCAGTGGCCACCAGGCTGTAAAAACTGCCCGGGCATTGGTAGCCCGACACACCGGTCTCGCGGATGGCTGCGCCAGATCGCAACAATACATTGGTGCAGATAAAGGGCACTTTTACGCCGTAAGCCAACTGCGCCTTCTGGGGCTCCGGCAATTCAGGGCACAGATGGGGCACCATGCCGCCATACCCAGCGAGGATGCAGCGGCTCCCACGCACGGCGCGGGGCTTTCCATCAACCACGTACGACACTTCGACGAGACCATCATCCCGATTACGAGCATTGACCGCGGTACTGTTCAGACGCAGGCGTACAGGCGATGCCTCACTGTCCAGTTGTGAATAGTCGAATTTGTCGGTGACCACATTTCCGCTGGCCTCGCCCCGGACTACCGATGGTATGAGTTGACGCACCAGTAAACGGGCAACCGATGCGTTGCCATCGGGGAACATGGGGTAGCTATAGGCGTCAAGATCCTCCGACCCGGAATCCGGGGTTTCGCTGGACGGCGGCATAAAGGTGTTCATACCCGGCGCACCCGACTTTAGCGCCTCGTAGATGGACACGCTGTCCGCACCCACACCGAACAAAGCTCTGATCCAGGGCTCGGTGATTTTTATACCCGCATCAGATAGACCCACACGCTGGGACAGAAAGTCGGCATACGCGGTCTCGTGCATGAAGTCCTCGCGTTTGTCGACGGGGACATCGGATACAAAGGCGTTGTCACCGGTGGCCAGGGCAACAAAGGCCGCCTCATCGGCAGGCGATAACCCCAAGGCAGCCACCGCCTCCGAAACATCACCCACACCTGCCCAGGTCAGGTTCCATGAACCCGCCAGGGTCCGATCCTCTCCGAAGACCGCTGCATTCAAATAGAGCCCGTGCCGCGACATCGGGTCAGAGATTATGTAGTCCTTCTCAATGCCCCGGCGCAGCGCAGTAAAATCAACGCCAATTTCTTCGAGGAAGGAAAGAATCTCAGGGGCCATTTCAGCCTGCTCGAGATTGAGGCTTCCACCCACACCGAGCAGTGTGCTGTACCCCGCGTTGAACTCGTTGCGCCTTGCATGGCCTCCAAAATCATCGTGGTTATCCAGCAGCAATATTTTTGCCGCCGGTCCATGCTGCTTGCGGTAGAGATAGGCTGCTGCCAACCCGCTGATCCCTGCACCCACCACAATCAGGTCGTAAACATCATCTGTGGGTTCAAAAGCCGGGGGGCGCCGCCCCTCCCGCGCCAGGGCATGGGCCACCTCAAACGATCCGGGGTGGTTACCCCGCATGCCGGTTAATAAGGGCGGGTACACCCCGGCCACCGGGGCGTCTGCTGCCAACTCACCGAGCGCATGAACGGGTGCCAGCGCCGCAGCACCGCCCAATAATGCAATGCCATCGAGGAAATCCCGGCGCGTAATTTTAAGTGGTGCAGGTTTCTTCACAGCAGGCTCACCTCTAACCCTCTGCCTCATTCCAGGCTCTGGCCTCGACTATTATTTTCTCGCGGTATTTCACCGGCATGTCCCAGGTACCCATCCAGCCTTTGGGCACCAAAAAACTGTCTCCCACACCGAAGGTTTTAGGGCTTCCACCCCGTGACGTGAGGATCACTTCACCCTCAAGCACAACGACATACTCATCGTAGGGAAAAGGCGCACCAACCTCGAGCAGGGCAGCCTCAGCACCGTACAAAACCGATACCACCTGGCCCTCATGCAGTATTTTTTGCGCGTGCTCGTTGGTACCGGATGTCACCACGCCCTCAGGCCACGGAGGAATAGGCTCCAACTCAGTCTGCCCCAGCGCCTCGATGAACAGTGGCAACACCTCAGGTGCAACCGAGGTGTGCTTCTGGGGCTGCGCAAACTGGGCGGCCATCAGACTTTCCGACGCGTTCCACTGCTGGGTTTCCACGATGATCAATTCTCGGAAACGGCTGGGCATTTCCCAGGTGCCGGTCCATCCCACAGGCACAAGAAACTGGTCTCCGACCTGATACTCCTGCCGGATACCATCGGTTGAGGTCAGCACCACACTGCCCTCAAGCACCCGAACGTACTCGTCATAGGTGTAGGGCATCACCACGTCGATGACGGCCGGCATGGCCTCATAAAGCGCGATGACAAACTCCCCTTCATGCAGCACTTTCTGCCAGTGCTCATTGGTGCCCGAGAGCACCATTTCGTCGGGCCAGGGTGGAATGCTCTCCAGCGGCATAGCGCGCAAAGATGCAGCATCGAGTGACATAATTTCAGTTTCTGCCTGAGCGAAGCCAGACAACAAACCGGTGACAACCAACCCACCGGTCAATGCCTTTCTAATGCTGTTAAGCATGACACTCCCCCTGGCAAATAATCAGAAATACAGGTTGAACTCGGCGCGGATCAAACGTTTGTAGCCCCAATGTAACTGGGGTCCCCAGCCGAAGTCGGCGCGCAGCGTCGCGTAATCCTCGTCCGTAATATTGTCCGCGGCAACCGCCAGATCCCAGCGCTCACTCCCCGACAGATAGGTGACTTTTCCATTGAGTATGCCGTAAGACGACTCTTCGTTGAGATTATCTATATCGTGATAAAAATCACCGGTGTAGTTGTACATGGCAAACCAGTTGAGGCTGCCACCCAAAAACGAGTGATCAACATTCGCGCCCACCGAGAAGGTGTCCTCAGGCGCATAGACCAGGGACTGGCCTGATAGCGGGCCCGCAACAATCTCGGTATCCATACGCGCGTAGTTGGCCATTAATACCAACCCGTCAATGGGTGTATAGGAGAGCTCAGCTTCAAACCCTTTGGTCTCTGCATCCCCGGCATCGCGAATTTGCTGGCCAGTATCAAAACTAAAAATAGCAACCTGCAGGGATTCATAATCAGTAAAGTACAGAGAACCGTTGAACTGCATGCGACCATCCAGCAGCGTTGACTTCACGCCGAGTTCATAGGCAACGCTGGTTTCGGGATCAAATGGCACCAATGTGTCGCCAACAGAGTCGCCATCCAGGTCCGCTACGCTCGTGTTAAAACCACCGCCTTTGTAGCCCTGGGCAACACTCGCAAACACCATCGTTCCGTCAGTGATGTTGTACTGCGCTACCAGGCGGGAAGTGAGCTCATCCCACTCTTCGGTATCGCACAGCGGGCCGTCGGTGGGGCAGCCCAGCTCACCAAAATCATCCTGCAGGGTGTTGGTACACCAGTCTTTTTCATCAGAGTTCCAGCGCAACCCCGCAATCAGGGCAAGGCGATCTGTTGCCTGCCACGTCACGTCACCGTAAATACCCAGAGATTCATTCTCAGCCCGGCTCTCAATTCGCTGGCCGCCGATGGGAAATCCCAGCGCGGTGGCCACGTAATCGACTTCCCAGCGCGTATTATCCAGATCTTCGGTGTAGTAACTGATACCCGTGAACCAGGTTACCGATTCAGAGCCGCCATTCAGACGAAACTCCTGATAAAAGGTTTCGGCATCGGCACCCAAACCGACGGGTATATCCAGCCCCCCGAGAATCCCGCCCAGCAGCGCCACGTCAATAGCCCAGTCATCCGCCGTGCCATCGACGTCCTCAAAATAATCGTTTTCGCCGTTACGGGCGTCGGTAATCGATACCAGAGTCAAGGCGTCATTGATCGACCAGGTCAAGCGCAAGCCCAGGCCATCATCCTCATTCTGCTCGAAATTGGGCGCGTTGATAGCGAATCTATCCGGATACTCGACGCCGGGCTCAGCGAGGTTAAAAGGTATATTAATGGTGCTGGTATAGTTGGTTTTCGCCTTGCCATAGTTGTATTTAATGAGCGCTTCCAGATTCTCGGTCACGTCCCAGCGCGCTGAAATTCGTAACACATCACTCTCGGTGTACAGGTCATCACCGCTATTCACCTCTGTCCACATGCCCTCCCATTCCTGATGCTGATAGGCTACCCGCAGGGCGAAGGTATCGCTGAGCGCCCAGTTGCCCACCACTTCATAACGCTGCTGCCCTTCGTCCCCCAATGCGGCGCCGAGGCGCAGTTCGTTTTGATCGCCCGGTTTGTTCGTAATCAGGCTAATGGCACCCGCGGCGGCATTGCGGCCAAACAACGTTCCTTGAGGACCTTTCACCACCTCAATCCGGTTTATGTCGAAGAAGTTAGTGGACGCAAAAATGTTGCGGCCTACATAGCTATCATCAACAAATACACCCACCGATGGCTCCGAACCAATCGTCCAGTCATTGCTACCAATACCGCGAATAGCCCAACTGTTGGTCGCCAATCCATAATCGTTACCGGTTAACCCCGGCACCATGGGGATGACCTCTGTAATGGTATTGATCCCGGTCTTTTCGAGCATTTCCTCGCTGACCGCACTAATCGCAATAGGAACATCCTGCAAACTCTGGTCGCGCTTCTGTGCCGATACCAGGACCTCCTCAAGCTGGGCAGATGCGGTGTTCGTAAGGGCCAGCGCTGCGGTGGCCACGAGCAGGCCGTTAAACTGTAGTGGCTTCAATGTTGTATCTCCTTGCTGGTTTGAAAATCTATGTTGACTGGCCGTCCTGTTTATTTTTCTGTTGAGGACTGTTCCAGTCGCCGAGAGTGCGAGTGATTTAGTCACTGCCCGCACGGCGAAAAATCACTGCCATGACCAAAATCAGAGGTAGCAATGGAATAAACGAGGCGCCGAAATAGATCTCGATCTCCGCAGCACCAATCACACCGGACAACAGCAGGGCGAGAGCCAGGTGAAAGCCCCAGCCAAATAGGCCCAATGAGAGTGCCGCGAGCTTCGATAACCCGTCCTGCCCCACCAGGGACCTGGTGACGAGGAGCGCGAACAGGGCATAGAGCCAGAAGCCCAGGTAGTCGAACGAGGTATACAGCGAAAACGGTATCGAGACATTCAGCAGCGGTAGCAGCATCGACGCCATCTCCGCCCCCGAGCCACCCGTAATGGAGGCCTCTGTCAGCAGCGGAATGGTCCACACCGCCATAAACTTGGGGATGGCAAAGGCCATGGTCGCCATGGCAACCGCACCCGCACCCAGCAAGGCCGCCAGGGGGTTCCGGTGGCGTGCTCGCCAAGCCAAGGCGAGGAAGAGGCCCGACAGGCTGAGCATCGCAACAATCTGATTCATCCACCCTGCGACAAAAGCGCCGCTGTTGGCATGCAGCCAGGCCAGTCTGTCAGTGGCGGTTGCAGCGTAACCTTCGGGGACGTCCAGAGGCAGCAACAGCGCCAGAAGCGCGGTCGCTATGCAGGCGGCTGCACACCAAAACCCAAAACGATTAACCTGATCGTCAAGGCGGTCCTGATCGACGGTGGGGTTATCCATAGTGTGGCGTTGTCCTCTCTGCCCAGTGGGCCGATAAATGAAAACCTTTTTTTACATGTCGAATGACATGGTATAACCTGTCAGTCGACATGTAAAGTGGCAATGGTGTGACGTTGAAGATTAAGCGACGGGATTTTGTAGGCGGTGTGGCGCTGGGCGCCGGTAGTTTGCTGTTAGCCGGCTGTAACGGCGAGGCGGAACTTGACACTCTGGACACCCGGGCCGCAGGGGCCCTATCACCCACCAATCCCCCACCCACGGGCGCTTACTACCCCCCCACGTTAACTGGGATGCGGGGCAGCCATGAAGGTTCCTATGAAGTCGCGCATGCCCTCAGCTGGCGGGGGGAAAAGCCGGCCGACTACCAACTTCTCGATGAACACTACGATCTGGTGGTGGTCGGAGCCGGCATGAGTGGCCTCGCGGCCGCGCATTTCTACCGCAAGAAAATGGGCCCCGGTGCCCGCATTCTCCTTCTGGACAATCATGATGATTTTGGCGGCCACGCCAAGCGCAACGAATTCCACCAGGATGGGAGAATGATGTTGAGCCTTGGTGGCGCCCAAAATATTGAATCCATGACAGGCTACAGCGACGCCGCGAGCGGCCTCATGGCCGATATTGGCCTCGATGCCGAATTTCTTGATTTCATGGCGTCACAAACCGCTGACGACCTGGCGTTGGTGGGCAACCTTGATGCCGACAACGGGGTCGCGCTGCCGGGCTCCAGTGGTCATGTAATGGTGGGCGGTAACTGGAATGGGGTGATGTTTGGCGCGGAGGGCTATGAGCGCACCCTTCAAGCGCTGCCCTTGCCGCAGGGGGAAAGGGATAAGTTGATCGCCTTTTGGGGCGGCGAGCGGGATTTTCTGGCGGGCCTGTCCCTCAGTGAGAAATGGGATTACATCAACACGGTCAGCTCTAACCAGTTCCTGATCGACAAAGTCGGCCTGCAGCCCGGCACACTACCCATCCTCAACGCCATTGTCCTGCACCTCAGCGGTATGTCAGGCTGGAACCTGACTGTCGGAGAAGCCATCCTCAGCGGCGCCAGTGGTGTGAAGTCGATGGGCTGGCTGGGTAAGCTGGTAGCCAAGCTGGGAGGCGCTTTTGCGGATAACCTGCTTAGCATTCGCATGTTCCCCGATGGCAACGCCTCTGTCGCGCGACTGCTGGTGCAAAAGCTGATACCGGACGTCGCCCCAGAAGTCACCGGGCCCGACAACATCGTAGCTGCCCAATTTAACTATGACGCGCTGGACCTGCCGGTTAACACAACACGACTGCGGCTGAATAGCACCGTCGTGGGCGTCAGGGAACGGTCAGCCGGCGCTATAGAAGTGGACTACGTGCAACAGGGTAACGCCAAACGCGTGTTGGCTGACCGCTGCATTCTTGCCTGCTACAACGGGCTCATACCCCATATTTGCCCGGAAATGCCGGACGCACAAAAGGCCGGACTGTCCTACGGCGTCAAAACACCCTTTGTCTATGCCAATGTGCAACTAAAGAACGGTTCCGCGTTTGCGCAATCGGGAGCCACTCTCTTCCAGTGCCCCTATGACCCTTTTCAATGGGTCAGCTGCGCCCCCA
>Ga0213867_1001019_pt1 | contig 12464 bp, 8 predicted proteins | sample PICome_12_FD_160120 | JGI IMG/M metagenome (GOLD analysis project Ga0213867, IMG submission 160120) | Coastal seawater microbial communities near Pivers Island, North Carolina, United States - PICO540 | ecosystem: Environmental > Aquatic > Marine > Coastal | place: USA: North Carolina | collected... | reverse complement strand
CCATTTTATGAATTATGGTTTCATGATCATTTGGATGATTCTAAAATATGAAATTCTGATATTTTTGTATGGACAAGTAATGGCGGGGGATTTTGTGCAAGCGAAGCCTCCGGAAGAGATTCCTCGGTCGCAGTGCATCGTATGTACGGACCCGAATAGCACATCCTCGTCGGAAACATCAGCAGGGGTGAATTCAGCGCAGGTTTCGAAAGAGGATGTTGCGGAAATGTCTGCGCGATGGGAGAATGAAGTGGTACGAGCAACGCAATATGCTATAGATACATTACTTTCCGCGTCCACCGATGATGTTTCGATGCAGATGGGACGCTCTAGTAAAAAGAAGTTGATTATTTCGACGATGACACCACTTACGGACGACTTCTTTTTTTCACCTTCGAATAAGTTTGATTATATGCCCATTGTTGGGCCTGGTTCGTCAGATGCACTTATTGAAGCTGCGAGATATCTTGAACATAATGCCAGTATTCGGGCTCATCTTATAGGTCATGCCGCTAGGAACACTACGAACGCACCAGAGACTGATGTTCTTGAGATCGAGCAAGAAGTAATTCTTGGTCTTACGAATTGCGTCTTACAGAGTGTGAACGAGAAAGATTCTATCATTTGGGCTAAATATCCTTCACTTAACTTTGATATTTTCTCAGTAGAAGATGCATTTACAGCATTGAATTCGTTGGGACAATTTGCTCCGCGTCGCGTTTGTCAACACCCGTTTCGTAAAAATGACATTGTTTGGGTTTGCAGAACTTGTCAAGCAGACGAAACTTGCGTTCTTTGTCATGCCTGCTGGAGTGATTCAGATCACGTGGGTCATGACTTTTCATTTTATCACGCTCAGGCTGGTGGATGCTGTGATTGTGGTGATGGCGATGCGTGGGACCCCCGGGGATTCTGTTCTCGCCATGGTAACACTTCAAACGGCACAACTGGAATCCCTGATTACAGAGGTGAAATTAAAGGATTACCATGGTCATTAGTTGCTCACGCAAGAGGAGCTGTTGGTGCTTGTTTAGATTGGTTGGTAGAAAAAATCGCAGATGAAGCAAGCCAAAGCTTTGTCAAAATGGAGAGCGAAGGTGTTTCGATGCATGGATTTCGTGAAGCACTGTCAATCGATGATGACTGTATATCTACTAACAGCAGCAACGGCAGTAGTTCTAGTGAGTCAACAACGCATTACGAAGCCCAGGCAAAACAATCGTTTGAATACTTGTTGGGAGAGCGGGGTAGAATAGGCAACGGTTTATTCCTGGTGATGCACGGAAGTGACGTTCTCTCAACTAGCGTTTTGATGAATGCGCTAAAGAAGTTGTACAGTTCACAGCAAGTAGGATTCATGAGATCAAACAATGCGGGAATGGATTCTTCTAGTACGATTAGTAACCCTGTTGTAAAAAAAATTGTACAAATTGCCCAATTAAATGGAGATGTCGTTTTAGTAGGAACAAATGAAATACTGAGTTCTGTTGGAAGCAGCGCATCAATTACAAGCCAGTTGTGGAAAGATGGAGATGAAATGACTCTTCAAAGAATTGGAAGTTTGATGTCAAACTGGGCAAAGATACTAGCATCAGCGAAGATTCCATGCTCAATTAAAACGTTAGAACAGCTGAGGAATGAACAAAAAGCGTATGCTGTACTCGAATGGCTTGGTCAAATAGCTCGTTGCGATGCCTTGTGTGAACAAATTTCTCTCGCCGCGTCCCAGGAACGTCACCTCGTTCCAATGCTCAAGTCAGATCTTCGTTTGCCACGAAGAATTTCAAAGGCTTACCATTCTTTGCAGCTTACTCTTCTAGCAGTCCCAGACTTCAAGAAACAATTAGCCAACGTTTATTGTGACACCTATGAAATGGTGACTTCTGAATATGCACAAGGAATTGGTATAGGAGAATGTTCCAGTTATACCCTCAGTGTGGTAAGTTTTCAAGTTTACTCATTATGAAATTTCATTTCTTGATTTATTCTTAATCTGTTCTATCTTAGCAATTTTTAAACAGAAAAACATACGTCCAGGATCTGGTAAGGATTGATATTGATTCTTCACTATTTTCTTAGACTCATTGTTAAACTTTTTCGTTCGTGTTTTTGAAGGCTTTCAACAGAAATTTACTTGTACGCTTAACCAATGCGTTCTACATAACCTTGCAGAGAGCATTATCTTCTTCAAATAAAAGCCTTGATCCAAATCATGCAGTTCTTTCCAATCGAAGATATTCTCCAGTTGTAAGCGACCTGAAATGCGTGTTGAACGTTGATGGTATGCCACAAAAGTTTTGTTCCATACTTTCTTCGGAACAAAATTTTCCTTTAGATGTTTGGATTCAGGCTTTGTCCATATCACAGTGCGTTGATAACCAACAGTGGCGATTTAGAGACCAATCGCATGTTGAGATTGAAGATAGGGGTTGGATCGGCGCCTTCAACCTCAGTATCAGTTTCAGCAATCTATATGAACGTATTCTCGCTTGGAATGATCATGACTCTGAACTGAGTTATTCGACATCACTTATCGACATTGCGATGTTCATAGTGAAAGGTGTGAATAAGTGGCATACCATTTATACTATGGACGAGCAATTTCATGCTACCTTAGATCCTATTTCAACATCGAAATTAACACCAAATTCTGGCGGGTTAAGGTCTAGAGTAGTCGATCATAAATGTGCGCCAAGTGCTTTACCTGTTACTGATGTCTCAGTTCGTTTTGGCATGTCAATCGTTGCGTTGCCTGCTTTGAGTGTTCCTCAGATTTGTCCAATTAGTTTTCACATTCCACTCCATCGTTTTCTTGGGAGTTGTTTAAAAGAATTATGTCGAGGATCGAATGTAGCTGGTGACAAACGAGACATTTCACCTTACGAACTCATAAATCGTGTGCATGAATGGTCAAGTGTTAGTACCGATGAAAGTTTTTCACAACAAGCTTTCTTTAGACAACTTCTTGAATTTCCAATCATTGTACTCTCACGTGCAGCTCAAATTCGCGCGGAGCTGTGGACTCGAAATGGCAAGGAAATGTTAGATCAAGTCTTAAATTATGTAGAGACACCGTTCTGCAAAGGTTTAAGAGATGCTGATTTGATTGTTGTGCAATTTGCTACGTTGGGTTATTCTTCAACCAATGTGGACAAAGAAAGATTTTCTGTTGGATCGTCATATCTTGTGAATCTGTTACTTAATCGCTTTGGAGTTTTCAAATTTCTAGGTTTTGCTGAGGCTCCGTCTTTGTACCCAGCTAGATACCTGGAGGAAGTGAATGCAGGTTTATATGCAGCAGAGCGCAAGCATCAAGATTCGACAAAAAACATTATCTTTCCATGGACGTACTCTCCTTCAGGAGGATGGTTCAATCCTAGTGGAGGCAAATCGATCGCGTTTGACCTTGCATCTGCTTTAAAATTGGTGGAAGAATTTTTACACCTCCTTATCGTATTGATCACAGAATTGCCACCACCATCTATTAACCAGAAGACACTTACTGAAAGGAAACAAGCGCAAGTTGTTCAAGCGAGGCAACGTTTGAGGCGAGAGGTTATCCATCGATTAGCTTCGGGGCCTAAGCCATTCAGTGAGCTTTCCGAAGTTCATCATGTCCTTTCTCAGCGAGACAATTTGGCGTTAAGTGAAGAAGGCAGGCTTCATAATCCAGACGAAGCGGCAGAAGCGGCTCTTCATACAATGCTGAGTGATGTGGCTGTCGAATTAGCAGCGACTGGCTTTGAATCTAAACGATGGGAGTTAAAGAAAGAAATTTGGAGTGAGTATGATCCTTGCTTTTATCATTCTTCTGAAAGATCCCATCAAAGTGCAGCAGAGTTAAGGCCTGGCTCGGACAACGCAGAAGACAAGTATAAAAATACTTCATCATATCCTTTTTGTCCTCGCCCTGGAGCAGTTCACAAAAGTTTCGCCCGACTACGAAGAGATTTGTAAGTATTTTCGTCTTCCAAATGTTTTTTTTTCGCATTAGTACTTAAAGTTTGTGATTATGTATGAATTGCAGTACTGCCGATGCTGCGGTTCGCTCTGTAATTTATCGCGTTGCTCATGTTCACTGCTCTAATGGGAATGCGTCTGAGGTATCGCGTACTTTGCATGCACAGGTAAACTTATTTATTTTTTAATTTATGTTCGGAAGTATATCCAAGATATGATTACTAACCATTAGGTCTATGACAGAAATGCTATCAGAAAGAAGCGATGAGTGAAACAACATTATCAAGAGCCGTTCATCTTCTGACGATCGGCGCATATACTTGGGAAGAAGATTTACGAAGTAACTATGAACCGGGTACTTCTTGGTGTAAACTCGGTGGAGGAGGTGAAGGAAGCGTGTTTCACACTGTTGATGCTTATAAGTCACCTAGCGTCAAAGATTGGGTTGAATCAATATTTCTAAGTGAACCATTGGAAATCATGGCGAGCGATGAATATGTAAATGAAGATTGTATCCTAGTTCTTCTTGAAAGACTAAGTAGTGGGAAGTGTTCTAAATTCGTGGTTCAAGATAAGTCAATTTGTCTGGGAGCGGCATGGTTGTGTGACTTTGCTTCAAGATACAGTTCTAAAGCAGCTGAACTCTTGTCGAGTATTAAAAATAGTGATGTCTCTAATGGTAAAAGCTTAATGTCAAAAGAGACAGAATTCGAGCGAAGAAAGCGGGAGCAAAAGGAAAAATATGACAATATGATGAAAAAGTTCATGATGAAAAATCCTAGTATGTTTGAGGAAGAGGATGATGAAGAACCAAATGAAAACAATTGCATAAAACTAAATAGCTCCGCAATCAAAACACCTCTTACGTCTTCATCGAGATTGATAGATGTTGAAAGAAATAAGGATGATCACGACTCTTCTGAGTCTCCTGATACCCATATCTATTTACGGCAACAGCCGGTTTGCATGATCTGTAATTCAAATGATTCGTATCAAGATTTAGCTTTCTGTGCTCATGCTCAAGGTAGTCTAGTACTCAAAGGGGGTGGTGGACCAAAAAATGTCATCAATCGAAATGTTGGCATTCACATTGGCTTATGTGGTCATGCAATGCATTATTCATGCTATAATTCTTATTTGAAGAGTGTTGTAAGCAGAGATATATCGTATGAAAGGAATGAGAATGCAAAGAAGGGAGAATACCGTTGTCCATGTTGTCAACGGTTAAGCAATTGCTTAGTTCCGTTTATAGATGTTGACTGTAGTTGGCTTGATCATACGTTGTCGTCAAAGAGCTCTTCCGAGGACGACGGAACTTTTCATATGGAAATTGATGGTTTTCCTGAAGAAGAATCGAGGAAGGAGCATGGCCTTCATCGATTTCTTCTCTATAGTAAGTGGACCAGTGAAGTTGATTGGGGATTAAAATGTTGCCTGAAAGAGGCTACTATGTCAAAACTAGAATCGAAGCGGAAGAGGAGTTCGCGGATACGCAAAGGATTATCACTCCTTCTCAAAAGGAGCACTAGAAAACGGACAAAATCGTCAGATCATGTGGATCTAAATCAAGAATTCAGTAACAGTGATATATTGGGAATATCAGAAATATTTCACCATTACATGAATAGAATTTGTGACGTAGCAGAAGAAATTGATAAACAGAGACTAGGTAACTCATATCAGAAGTTGGACAAGCGTCGGCTTTTAGTTGGTCATCAACTTAGCATCACCCCACCTAGGAAATATTTTGCGGGAAGGTTAGGTGATGAAGGGAGAGTAAGTCAATTTATATTCTTCTGCCCCCCGTGAAGCCTAACTTTATTAATATTTTGTTTATACAGAACTCGGCTGCCATAGATGATGATGCTAATTATGAAAAGCATCGATCGGAGAGTGAACGAGAAGAATTCGTCATGGATCTCTTGTCTTTGATTCAAGCATTTGCTTATAGCTGCTGTGCGGAAGCGGCAGAAGTTCGACGTCATAGTAATGATAAGGAATCAGGAATCGACCAACAATACGGTAGCAGCGGCGTTAGTCTCGATGGTTTGTGTATCACTATGCCTGAGGTTTTACTGGAGCCTGGTGAGCAGTGTTTTCATGGTAAACTAGGGAAACTGAGGAATGTTGCCCTCGCAAATATGGCGTTATGCTCACCGGTGTCAACTGAGATTTTCAATTTAATATTTTTGGACCCTCTTCTAAAACCCGATGGCAGACGAAGTTTAGTTGGGCCGCTTCTACATGGACATATCTTATCACTCACGACAGCCTCTCTCTTAGCATGTTGTGGCCATAGACTTAGTGACGATCGGAAGCATGAAGTTATCGACCATGTTGATGAGTCTTGGTTATCTGAGGAATGCTTAGAAATTGTGAAGTTAGGATTTTTGGCAAGGATTTTGCAATCGTTACTGGGCATTTTACAAGTGTCTTGGGAGGCAGCTGAACTTTCAGCTGTACTCAATAACTGTTCGGATGCTGATTCGGTGTCCTGGGAATATTTTTGTGTCAAACTATTGAGGATAACCCTCAATTCATCAACAGATTCAAACGATAGTGATCTAAAGGGAACAATACCAACTCCAACTCTAAGTTCAAATCAAAAAATAATTATTCAGAAGGCATGTGAAAATGCTCTTCGCGCTGGCGAAATATTTTTGGCTGATGCTTTTTTGTTGGTGCAACTAATGATACCAAATATATTTTCATACCAAAAATCAAACTCTTTCAAAAAGGAAAGCAATTTGGAAGTTCTCCTCGATATTTTTAAGTTTGAAAAGTTTGAGGAAATTCTGGGCTCCGTCTGTGTGCAGAAACTTGTCAACTCATGGTACCACGATGCCAGCAAATCAAAAGAATTACATGATGGATTTCGATGTCAAGACTGGCCAATCTATACCAAATCTGCATTCGTTAATTCGGCATCAGTGTCATTTTTCATTAATGATGAGACGTTGTACAATTCACCTCCTCAGAGTAAACCTTTGATATCTTCGTCTATTTCGAAAAGTCCATGTGCATACTCACCTCTTAAAGCAGGTTACTGGCACGATCGTGCTACATTTTCACCCAAGAATCTTTCTCACAAATGCGTCCCGCTTTTGGGATTTAATTATAGTACACCAGAAGATAATTGTCCTCGTATTGATTCATTGCCACTATCTTATACCGACTTATTTGCCACCTTGACTTTCCTTTCTCCGGAAAGCGATCAAATTGGATTATGTTTAGTTTGCGGAGAGGTAAGAACATATTGACACGTTTGCATCCTAGAACTTATTATTTTCATGTTTGCTTTGGCATCGCCTTTGCAGGTCTTGGATGCTGGCGGAAAGGGTATGTGCACCTCACACGCGCTGAAATGCGGCGGCGGGTGTGGAATATTTTTCCTGTTGCAAGAATGTAGTGTTATCATTTTGAATGGAGCTGTAGCTACGTATTTGGCATCCCCATATGTTGATAGTCACGGAGAAACACCACAAATTCGCGGCCGGCCGCTAAACTTGGACATGGGACGATACAAAATTCTTCAAAGCATGTGGATGGGACATTCAACCAGAGAGAAGGTGACGACCGGAAGGTCTAGATGTCGACGCTTGATTGATAGCGGATATTACTAAAAAAACAAGGACCATGGAGTAGTCTCGAAAGTTGGGAACCAAAGCAGACGGTCTTAAAGCTCTTGAACAACATGACTGCAGGTATGATCTGAAACAATGTCCGTATCGGCGATCCTTGGCACTGGTGAAGGCAAATCTGTTGATGCAAAGAAATAAACCAGATTCCACAAGTTTCGAGTTTTTACAAGAAGTATGTGATGGCGCGACAATCTACGATAAGCGCAGATACAGAAACAGAGTCAAAGTCAAGTAAGATATTCTCATGTAACATTAGAAGTTTAACGATCATGACGTTTAGCAAAATAATAAAATCGAACTACGAGTACGCGAACACGGATTATTCAAAGCGATAAAGTAGTAACAAGTAATTATTTCTATGATGCTCATTCATCGATTGTTCCAATCATCATCAGTGTAGCAATGATAATGGAATAGCACGCTGTTATTACTCAGCTTTGAACTTGAGAAACGAAACATCTCCAACTTTTCTAGGCGAGAAATATTGCTTCAATCCGAAGAGAACGCTGAGGCCCAAGAAAATAGAACCCGTAATTATATACATCGAGCCAAGATATTTATTCTTTCCCCCAACAAAACTGGAAGTGCTGAGAATAAGTGTCTTTGTACCATAAAAGCTTTGTACCTCCCAGTTGGCTGAAATATCAAAAGTGAGGACGGTTCCAGCAGCGATATCTTGATCAAAATAACCGTACAATTTGCGAAAGGTGGACAGAGTTGACGTACGCATCCATACCATAAAATGCTCGTTTGTAACACCTTCAATAGGTGACACAACCATTGGATATGTTTCATATAAATATTGCGTTGTATCGTCATTGGGATATTCATAAAGGAAACATGAACCATCGCTGTCAACGTATCGCTCTTCGCAATCGTAATAACCCTCACTGCCTATATCACCAAATCGACAACCACAGGCAGGATCGTCACAGGATGAGCATTCCGTATATCTAAACCCTTCCGGTTGAGCATACCTATAATCCACGTCTGATTTCCAGGCAATACCTTTCTCCTCCAACTTTAAATTCCCATCTCCCCCCTCTGCAAAACTAATCACATCATTAAAAAGCGTATTGGCCACAAGACCACACGGATTCAACTGAATATCACCCAACTTCTCAAGCGGCTCACAAAAATCCTTCGTAACCGACGACCGATACTTCTCCGGTTTCCCCTGCAACTGATAATCATCCCGACTCACAAAATACCTCCTATAATTCTGATGAAAATTCTGAATCTCATAATACAACATAACCGGCGCCTCCATAAACTCATCCACCGTAATCGATACCTTACAACTCCTCCCCTCATTCGGAGACGAGATACTACACCCACCACTAACATCAAAATCCCCCGTCGGTTCACCATCATACTGCACCCCCACCTCCACCACATCATCACTCCTCTGATTCGACATGATACCCACCGGTATTAACACAACACCGATTATAAAGTAAGCTAAAATAGCATACTTGGGATCCAATATCGGTTGCCAGGTACGCATCCGTTGTTGTTTCAATGCCGTATCCATCGGTTGATTCGTGGCATCTTGGACTGTTTTACTGCTCATGGTGCTCGTGTTAAAGGTGGCACACGTTTGATTGTCGTCGTCGTCGTCGTGATTGTGATTGTCACCGAACAGGAGCAATGGTCGAGTATCGATGGTGCTTGTCCTGTGGTTGCTGTTGGGGTCTGCTCCGCTCATGGACGGGTTGGATCGCTCGGTGTGTGGGGAAAGATGTTTTTTAGAGGGGTGTTGGCGATAATCTTACGAGGTCGTGTACGTCTACGTTGCGAGTGGGAGAGGTCGTGCTAATTTTATATCTGGCTATTTTGGTTTTAGTACCGTTGCTGTCCTGTGTGATTGAATTCTATACGTTTCTTTATTGGTATGGAAGGAATGTTTGGTGTGGAATGTTTACAGTTTCAACCGGTTATGATGTGTTGGAGTTAGAAATGATACACTTTTAATAATTTTCTGTGATTTGAAAATGTTTCATCAACACTCTCCATTGTTATTTTTCAAACGCGAGTTGGTATAAAGAGAAAGAAAAGAGAGATGGGAAGTGAAGTAGTGTGGACGAGTCTTTGCAAGCGATACAGACCGACAGACGGTCAGCCTGTCGCACGATCCACACCCGGGAGTATCGGCAATCGGCATTCGGTACCGGACCTGTCGAATATAAGGGTCCAATGTCTATCAACTCTCTGCTATTAGTATACTATTACTCTCGTACGCTCGTACGAGTACAATGTACCAGTACATGTACCAGTCATCCCACGAATCTCTCACATACCCCTCATATTATGTTTTTGTACATTTTCAACCTCACATATATTGAATGAAACATTGTGTGATCGTTCATTTACGCAATACTGTCACAGCTCATTTTACAACACTCCAAAAGAAGACTAGACTAACTGCTTTTGATGATGACTGTGACTGAAAAAGGATCCATCTCACGGAAGGCTCATGTTAAAATGATGCTTCATCTGTCGGAACACCCGACAAATGCTGTCCATGGTATTTTACTTGGAAACTATCAGCCGGATAGTAACGCAGTTGAAGTTATGGATGTGCTCCCAGTATGTCATAATATCTTGACAAAGCCTTTAATCGATATGTCATTAAGAGCAGCTGATGCTCTGGATACGGGAATGGGCATAATTGGTTGGTATAGTGCTAACGCCAGGGTAGGAGATGAAGATCCAAGTCCAGTTTCTTTCCGGGTGCTGGAAAATTTAAAACGTATAGTGGATGGGGGATATGCATGCTTAATCATGTTGAACAATATGAAAATGGAAAATGAGATTGAGCCATATGATTTTTACGATGTCAATTCGGAGAAAGTTTCAATAGCACTTGATATCGAAGATGGCGGGATAACGGCGAAAGCTACTTACAAATTGGAAGAGCATTGCTATGATTTCGAAGACCTTTTGGAGGATACGAGCGTCGATTGGCTCAATAAGAAAGCAGAGAGTAAATTTTGTTGTTAGCTTTGGTTACATACCTCAAAATCCACACCAACTTCTGTTGGAGGAAGCGTCTCTTCAACGTCAGCCCCTTATATCTTTATAGGTAATTTTAAAGGAAATGTAAGAGAATATCAGAATATCAAAATGACATTCCACATCCTCATCTCAAGGCATCATTAGTGACTTGCCTGAATATTTGCCATTTGGCTCGAGAGTAGGGTAATAGATAACTTTACTAACATATTGGCCACAATCTTTCCCATAAGACATAATATCTAGGTTCACGGAAGGTTAAAAATTACCTATATGGTGTTGAAATAACTTTCAATGGTAACAAAGAAATGATGAGCTTCGTTATTGACAGCTTGCCTGTTTTTATGGTACAAGTTGCCTTAAATACCGTCACATAAGTGAAGTTATTGTCCTTGTGAAAAAGAAAAGGATGGAGCATTTCTTTTTGAAGAAATCTTTCAACCAGTCAACAGAAAGAATAAATACCGGTAAGAGGTAAGATAGAGGCATCACTACGCACAATACTTGTTTCCTGTGCGGGTTCGAAACTAAAAAGGTAATAATTCCAATCCATAGTGCCTATAAGTCCTAGGGCATAAATGGACCAATTCTCTTGTTGCTGATTACTTTGGTGAAGTGAACAAATGATTCAAAAAATTAGTTTATTTCCTGGCGGAGGTGTTTGAAGAAGCAGGAAAAATAACTCCTGCGAGCTCTACGAATCACAAAAGAAAAGGTGCTTACCAAGATGAGATTTAAAGTGGCGCTAGGATGTATGGCAATAAGGACTCAGAATGAACTAATGATACGTTGGGTGCAATCTATAAGAAGAACAAAAGATGCTGTAACACATGCAGCTCGAAATGCCAGAGGATATTACTCAGAATATGGGAGTTCATGTTGTAATAACAGGGAAAAACATGACGCGTAACATGTTTCGATCATATAACAACTGCTACTACTTTTCTTCCGAACCTGTAACCGATGAAGAGGACGAGTTGACTACGAAGTATTTTATACGAATATACAATAGTGTAGAAGTCAACAAAATAAGCACTGTAGGGAAACAGTTGAAGAAAAGTGGCCACATTCATGTGAGCGAAACTGAAAGAATCAATACCGGTCGAATCATAAAGAAATATTTACGCACATTGAATCTTTTTCTGTGCGGGTTAGGAAACAAAAGTATTGACCTCGCTCGTGTATTTGAAATCTAGTTGTGCAGGAACAGGATCATGATACAATCATCTGGGAAAACTAACCCTAAGCGAAACTGAAAGAATCAATACCACTCGAATCATAAAGAGATGTGTACGCTCATTGAGCCTTTTCCTGTGCGAATTAGGAAATAAAAGTATTGACCTCACTCGTGGGATTAAAATCTAGGTGTGCAGGAACAGGTTCACGATATAATCATGAAAAAAGTGGCCACGCTCGTGTGAGCAGGTGCAAGTATGCACCGCATGCGGGGATCGAACCCGCGACCACACGGTTAAAAGCCGTGCGCTCTACCGACTGAGCTAACGCGGTCAAGTATGTAGGAGTTTTATTGTGTATATATATATAATGACGCTTGTATATACATCTACAATACCATACTTTTCACCCACTACTATTGTTCGTCTATACTTGCGGATTACTGATATCTCAGATCGATGACTTGTGGGTTACTCACGGTACATATTGTGGTTTATCGACGATGCACGGGTGGGTAAACTAAGTTTAACTGTGTTACGGTTATGATTTTTTTTTGAACTGTATGCTTTTATTATACCGTAGAGGACAAATTTATCCATCTGGAGATTGGCGACAGATGGTGTCCGGACACAAGTCAAAATTGAAAAAGATGGATTTGAATTATGTCCGGGC
>Ga0213867_1001017_pt1 | contig 12471 bp, 17 predicted proteins | sample PICome_12_FD_160120 | JGI IMG/M metagenome (GOLD analysis project Ga0213867, IMG submission 160120) | Coastal seawater microbial communities near Pivers Island, North Carolina, United States - PICO540 | ecosystem: Environmental > Aquatic > Marine > Coastal | place: USA: North Carolina... | reverse complement strand
ATGCCGCTGCTTTGTTTCAACAACAATGTACTGCAAATCCATTATTTGATGCCTCATGTCCAGGCTATGCCGCTGCATATCTTATACAACAATGTACTGCAAACCCCTTACATGACCCAAGTTGTACAGGGTATCAACAGGCATATCTGAACCAACAGTGTAAACTTGACCCTCTTTATGATTCATCATGTACAGGTTATGCTGCAGCATATCTTGCAGATAGGTGTTACTATGACCCTCTATACGATGTACAGTGTACAGGGTATCAACAGGCATACTTTGACCAACAGTGTGAGTTGGATAGTCAATACGACCAACTCTGCCCTGCATACCTCGACCCTGACCTTGTAGATTTGGGTGATGTTGATCCAGTTGGAGAAGTTCTATCTGAACCAGATATTCCAGTAGTTGCAGAACTAGACTTTACAAGTACAGTTAATGATTTTGATGGTGAGGTAGTTGTAGAAGATCAACAGATAGTAGAAACTGTAGAGGTTGAAGATGGAGATGGGTTTCAGCAAGTGGATGACAGTATCGAAGGCGAACAATTGCAGATGGAAGATGATATCGAAAAGGAGATTGCCGCACTAGAGAATGAAGCGGCTGAAGATGATACCGCCCCAGATTTTGTAAAGGGTAATTCTAATCAAGAGGATGATATTGAGAAGGAACTTGCAGAGTTAAAGAACAGTGAAAATTCTGATAACAGGAAAGATGCACCAAAACCAAAGACAAAGAACGAAAAGATAAAACTACTACTTGCTATGAAAGCAATAGAACTAACAAAAAAACTTGAGAAAGAGGTAAGTCTGGAACAGAATATGATAATGCAAAGACAACTACTTGCGTTGATTTCATATGTGCCAGGCTTTGATTATAATGAGAAGAAATTACCACAGACTAATTTCTATCCACCAAAACCAACAGTTGACCATGCTTATGCAAGGTGGTTCTTAAATGACCCTAATTTTGGTTTGATGGAAGATTCACAATATAATTTCAAATAGGAGAGAGAAATGGCAGAAATAGAATATGGTGGAATTAAAGTGGGGGGTTCTAAACTTCTACTTATTTTACCGCTAGTAGGAACACTTGGTGGTGGACTATGGGCAGGCTTTGAGTTTTACAAAGACTACATGGATATGAAAGAACAAATCCAAAACTATGTTGCACCAGATTTGTCAGAGTTTGACAAACAACTTGCAGTTATCACAGAAGAGATGACACTTACCAGAGAAGAGGTAAAAATCATCAGAGATTCTATCGGTGAACAGGTAGACTTTATGCGTGATACCAAACACGACTTGCGTGGTGACTTGGTTCGTATGGAAAAGATACTGGACAAGGTAGAAAACGATATTGATGCAGTGGAAGATGAAGCACAGGCACTTATGGACAGAACCAAATCAGATGCAAGACAGATGATTGAGGATGCAAGTAATCGTTTCAACGATAAGGTATCTGGTATGGAAGGATATGTCAAAAGAGAACTGACTTCACTTGAAGATGACCTTGATAGAAAGTTACAAAAGAGTCTAGACAACCCACTGGCAAATAGATAAATACTAGTGTGAGTTGAGAAGTCAAAAATATTATTCTTTATCATTTGTAACTAACTAAGGATATACAAATGATAGACCCAATTACCGCTCTTGCTACGGCTTCGAGTGCATTTTCAATGATTAAAAAGGGCTTCGCAGTCGGTAGAGATGTCGAATCTATGGGCAAAGACCTTGGACGTTGGATGGGAGCAATGTCTGACCTGAAGAAGGCAGATGAGTATGCTAAAAAACCACCCTTGTTTAAAAAGATATTTGCGGCTGGTTCAGTAGAGGAAGAAGCCATGGCGGCCTTCATGGCGAAGAAGAAGGCTGAAGATATGCGTGATGAGTTGCGGCAAATGATTTCTATGACTAGAGGGCCTTCTGCATGGCAGGAGCTCGTGAATATGGAAGCAAAGATTCGCAAACAAAGACAACAGGCAATTTACGATCAAAAAGAAAGACAGAGAAAGTTTTTTGAATACACCATAGCAGGGATATTAATAATTTTAACTGCATCTCTTATTATATGGTTTATGTGGTTTATTATGAAAGCAAAAGGAATGATTTGATGTTGTTGGTGTTTGTTTCTATATTTGTAATGATACTGATAGGCTTATTGGGGTATCTGGTGTGGATGGATGACCAGATATACAATCCAAAATATATACCTGAGACAGAACAAGAAAAACAGGTTAGAGAAATGAAACTAAGAATTCAAGATGCAGAGTGGAAGTTTAAGAGAGAAATCGGTGAAATATGATTCACGCTTTCATGTTAATAGTTGTTATGGGAACAAATGAATTTAGAAAAGTAGAACCAAACTCTATGTATTTTAGAAGTATAACAACTTGCCTATGGTATGCAGAAAAAATTCCTAAGAGATATGGAAACTATGCTTGGGATTCATATGTTGACCCTAGAGATAGGGTTACTGCATATTGTAAACCTGTCAAGATAAAAGATGGTGAACACATCTACGATCACTAACCAGCAACTGCTGCTAATTGTGATGCAGAACTGTTATCTCTTGTCGAAACAGGTATAGGTGCAGATGCGCCTCCACCACTTCCACCACCAACATTATTCTGATTAACAACAACTGTTGTATTGGCATCGGCTGCGGCGTCTTGCGCTCCAGCAGTTCCTTGTGCAACTGCCCTTCCACTATCGCTACCAACTGGTGCAAGATTAGGATTTCCATATTGTTCTCTATATTGAAAATCTGCCAGTTTTACTTTTTTCTGAAATTTTAATGCTGGATTGACACCAGAAATTATGTCCTCATACTCTTCTGACCCACGGAAAGCATATTGTCCACTTCTATATTCTTTTGGTACAAGATATTGTCTTTCCTGAAATTTACCTGAACCAGAGAACTCACCAGCAGAAGAGCGTTTCGCCTGTTCTGCTTTAATCGCTTTTATATTCTCTTCACTAATATCTTTATCATCTAGGATTGCCTGTAACTGCGAATCACTTGCCCCACCCAGTAGATTCTGATTAAGTTCAGAGTTACCAATTAAGTCTTTATCATACAGTCCAGTTGCTTGGGCTTGATCCAGTGCAGACATAGATTTAAATTCATCAGAACTTTGATCTACTTCTTTACCAAACAGGAAGTCAACCACTGTCTCTGGTAGTATTCCCTTTGCAAGTCCTCGTACATCAATATCTAATAGACTTTTAAAGAACTCACCAATCTTACCAAATGTTTCGATAACAAAATCAGAAAGACGGAATGGTTCGTTTGGATCACCAAATCCGAAGATATCTTTGATTGCGTTGACTGCCAAATTGATTGGTGCATATACTAAATCTGCAATACTACCAAATAAATCAAGAAAGGCTTGGGCGCTAAAGTCACCAGAGAAAATTGCCTTAACAGAAGAAATTACATCATTCACAGTTTGTTTAATAAATTGGAACATTGCAAAATCACCAAATAAATTTTCACCAAGTGCAAATATTTCTTTAATTTTGGTAATTACAGTGTCAACCATTCCAGTGATAAATGTTCTAAGACTGAAATCAGTTCCATCTTCAGTCGACCAACCAAAGATACCCATAATCCAATTTACTGCCGAGTCAATGGGTGCAAAGATAATATCAAGAAGTCCACCTTCACCCACGATACCATTCCACATAGATGTAAGTGTTCCTACAGGGTCAGTGAATAATGCAACAACACCATCGTATATTCCAACAAAGAAACCTTTAATACTTGCCAATGTATCAGTAACAAATTTACTGATAGAACCAAAGACTGAATCAGTAGACTCTAATCCAAACAGGCCTGCGAATAGATTGTAAACACCAGTGATTAGATTGTCTATTGTATCAACGAAGAATGTACCCAGACTACCGATAAGAGTTGTAATACCACCAAGGATATCGCCCTCTTGAAATTTTGTGATTGCATCACCAACACCAGAAAATAGTTCTTTGATATTTTCAAACTGTCTGATAAACACATCTTTAACAATCTCAAATAGTGGTTGAAGGATATTTTCATACAAACTTTGAATTGCTGGTACTATGTCATCCATGATGACTTTTTTAGTTTTTTCCCAATACTCACTATTCATAAATGCAATAAAGGCTGCAAGTGCGCCACCAATAAGAAGTTTACCCAATATACTTTTTAGTCCACCACCAAAAGCAGATGCCTTATCTTTTATTGCTCTACCAAAAGAAGTTGCAACACCTACAACTCCCTTTTCTACGGCCGTAATACCATCCAATAGTGCAGTTTGTAATCTGAAATTTTTGCGCTTGTCCTCAACTGCTGCAGCCGCATTTTTCACACCAGCTTTTGCACCATCTGCTAACATTTTAAGTGGTTGAAGAATTGTAAGGGCAGGGTTATTTTTAAGAATTGTTTCTTTTTGTTCTTGAAGTATTCTTTTAGTTTCCTCACGACCTTGATAGTTTGCCGCAGACGCCTCTGTTCCTTGTGCAATCAATTCTCGTGTGAGCTCTCTTCCTTCTGCAAATGCCTTTTTAGTGGCGTCACTATTCTTTGCCATTGCAAGAGCTTCATCTTCTGCCCTCTTTTTAGATGCGGCAACAAGGGCAGAAAACCCTTCTGTCATGGTTTTAGTTAAACCTTTAAATTCTTTTTCGGTGTTACCCTTGTTGTCATCTTTTGCCATTTTATTTTACTTCTTTTTATCTGAGTAAGCGTTACCAGCAAAGAAAGCTGCGACAATCGCTGCAACTGATACAAAGTATGTTGCCGCCATATCACCCAGAATCTTTGATGCTTGATCTAATCCAATCCAATTTGCAATTACTACTGCAAACGGATATAGTAACATACCCCATAGGGCGAACCATGCCATCTGACGCATTGCATCCCTACGGGCATCTGCATCTTCAAGTGCTTTTCTCTTAAATTCCAAATCCATCTCCATTTCTTCTACAGAAATGTGTCCATCACCATTACTGTCAACTTTTTCTACGACCTCTGGATCGACTGTTATTGTTTTCTTCTCTGCCAACATCTCTCTCCTTTATAGTATTTATGACCTATTCTGGTTATTCATTGCTCTTTGACGTTGTTTTGTTCTCTCATCGTCTAGGTGTTGTAATAACAGAGAAACGTATATCTCCCTCTCCCATGGCAACATCATTTCAAGTTCGGTTAATGAATATTTGTGATGTTGCATCAACTGGAAATTTAACCGATAGTAATTTTCTAGTTGATTATGTGAGAGGGCTACTAAAAAAAATCAGCCATTCCCTGTAGTACAACTTCACCGTCTACCCCTGTCTTGGGGTTCTTAACTTTAATCATGTGTTTGACTTTAGGCATAGTATTAAAGAATTCTTGCACCTTATCAAATTGATCATGTGACATAGATTCAATAAACTCATTCAAATCCTCTTTGTCCATGTCTACCTTTTCATACACATTATTGCTATCATAAACCTGTCTAACACAAGACTTGATAACCTCAAAAGTTGATTCCATTTCATTTTCCAAATCTAATTCTTGTACAGAACTAACTTTTGGGTAATCCATAATTAGGCCAATTTCGTCAGTCAATCTAATATTGGTATCATGTCCAACTTCTTTATGACATTCAACCTTTGTTAAATCAACCTCTACCTGTACTTGTGTAGTATTGTCATCTGGACAAGTTACCATTAATTTTACTATCTCTCCAACAGACTTTGCTCTTAGATTGATAAAGATATATTCTAAGTCAAAGATTGGCAATTTGCTTGCATCAACTTTTTCAAACGTACAAGATGTAATTACATCTTTAACTGCTCTCATAATATCATCTTGTTTCCCTGTTGATTGTGCTATCATCAGAGCCTTTTCTTCTTTTACAAGAAACGGACGGTATTCAACTTTTTCGCCAGTTGAAGGAAGCGTCAATTCAAATTTCGCCGAGGCGAGTTTTGGTAATGCCATTATATTTCTCCTATTGCATTATTAAATTAAAAGTCGGGGCCATATGCATCAAGTCCACCAGTTGTAGATACTTCTCTCCCTCTCTGTCTTAGTCTTGCACTAAGGTCTACTGTTGGAGCGTATTTTCGATTTAGTACTCTACCACTTCCATCAATATGTGTATGTTCTTTGAAAACAAAATCAACACTGATTTGTCCTACTTCACCACTTTCTTGTGAATACTCTACTGCACCTATTGTTTTGGGATAACAGTCTTGTAATCTTATCCCAGCAGTTCTATCATTGTTTTTGTCTAACTGATAAACATCTATGGTTCTTTTATATGCATCATAATATTCCAAGTTATATGAATCTGGTTTGACAATCATATCCATCCAATTCATAAAGAAGGTTCTTTCAAAGTGTGTTGCCCCCAGATAGAAATTCATTGATACACTTTCTGCATATGTTAATCCTTGAGCCATTTCGTAAGTCGGCCCATAGACATTTTCATTAGTTACAGTTCTTAGGTTCTTGCCTGGCATAGTCAAATTAACAACTTTGAATGATACAAATCTATCATCTGAGATGTTTGGATTTGCCTCAAACGGTGAGATAATTTGTACCTCAAACCTGTTTAAGAATGCAGGGCCGCCTTTATCATAGAACTTTGAAATAAATTCTTGTAGTGCCATTATGGTCTCCTAGGCTGATTAACTATTCTTCTAGAATCAGCATATACTTTTGTTTCGCTTGCTCTAACAAACCTTTGTACTGGTAACAAAACTGCCACCATCATTTCTTCTGCATCAATTCTACGAAATGTGCCTCTGACATGATTTGCAAGATATCTCTTCACTGTTGGTTTTACAATCGGATTTCTTTTAATACGATTCCATGTCAAACGAATTCTTGTTGTTTCATCCATCTTATCATTTGTTGCATATTCTTGTATTATGTTTAGTAATTTTAATCTCATAGGAATTGATAGGTAGTGAAAATTTAACCCAACAAATCCTTCATTTATGTCACCACCACCAACGGGCTGTATAGGTAACACGAGAGGAAATCTGTCATAATATGGTAATACGTTCACATCATTCTTATACTTTGGATCATACATAAAAAAGTTCATAGTACCCAAAGTTGGACGCCCAGTTACAAAACCTTCACGCACCAATTGTGCAGAAGGAACGTCACCAAGTTCCTTTACCTTCTGTCGAAACCAACGAACACTACGTTCCTTGCCTCCTGTCTTTTCTAGTACGCTTTCAATTATCTCTGCCATACTAGTATTTATACGTTATCCCAGATGATCCTCTGTAAGAATTTTGAATTCCATATTTCTATCATTACAAAATTCTATTGCTGCTTCCCACTTTGCTTTGTTCACACCCCATGTACGGACTTCTTGAACAAATCGTGGTGTCTTGCGTTGAGGTTGTTTTGGAGGGCCACATTGTGCTTTTGGTTTTACTTCAATTAGTAGTTTTTTAATAGAACCATCCTTCTGTCTAACTTTAACGTAAAAATCAGGGAAGTAACGATGGCGTCTACCATCAAGGGGAGATACATAGGGTATAATGATTTCTTCACTACCCCATTCTAGGATAGCGTCATTCCTGTCACAATAAACCATGAATTTACGTTCCCAGAGACTCCTATAAATAATATTAGAAGGGTCTCCTTTGTATTTTCTTGGTTTTGATGGAATATATCTTCCTCTGTATGCCATGGCGATATAAATACTTTCACAATGTATAGGACTATTTAGATGTCAGTATTATCAACAATCAGAAGAACAAATTCTTACAGTTCAACTAGCAATATGTTAAGTTATCCAGAGTCATTAGGAACTATGGACAGACACAAACATTATGTTATGTTTTACATAAATCAGGCAGCGAAATCCAAAATTAATTTTGGTGATGGTGCATATGATACTACTCCAAACCCCCCTGGCTCTGTTCGTCCAGAGGCAACAACGCTATCTATAAAAAGAGCCCCTACCAAAAGATTATCACAGGCAATTGCACTCTATATGCCTGCAAAACTACAAGTCGCACATACAGCAAACTACGGCGAACAGGAAATAGGTGCAGTTGTTGCTGGAATTGCGTCTACGATTGAAACTCTAAACAGCGGTTTGAGTAATTCTGCCATAGCAAAAGAACTTGGTGCCAAGGTAGTAGAAAAGGGTGGAGCCCAACTTGAAAACATGGCACTTGTGGCACTAGACTCTACTATTGCTCCTGGCGCAAAGGCGGCACTTGAAATTAGTAGAGGTACAGTTATGAATAATAGAACTGAAATGGCATTTGAGGGTATTGGTAGAAGAGAGTTTTCTTTTGAATTTAGACTTTTGCCTAACAATGCACAGGAGGCTCAGACAATTGAAAATATTGTAACTGCATTTAGATATCATGCCATGCCAGAAGTAGAAGGTAGTGATTTAAGTGGTAGAACAATGATTGCACCATCAACTTTTGATATCGAATATTTTCCAAACACACACCTTCACAAGATATCCACTTCTGTACTACAAAGTGTATCAGTCAGTTATGGTGGAGATCGCCCACAGTTCTTTGATGATGATCATCCTGTAGAAACTCAACTTTCACTAGGGTTTAAGGAATTAGAGATTATTACAAAAGAACGCATTTCGGCAGGATTTTAATTATGGCTTATTTTTCTTATTTTCCAAAAGTACAATACGATGTTCGTGACACTGGTGTTAGTACATTGATGACTAACCTCACCAAAAGGGTTAGGCTCAGAGATTATGTCAAATTGAACGCTGTGAACTATGATTTCTACGATGTCAAGGCTGGTGAAACCCCAGAATATATTGCAAACGAATTTTATGGTGATCCAGAATTACATTGGGTTATTATTATGACAAATAATATTGTAGACTACTATTCACAGTGGCCCATGACAGTTCCAGCATTTGAAGCATTTGTGAAAGAGAAGTATGATGACCCTAATGGTATACATCACTACGAATACACACAGACATCAGGAGATACTACAGAAGTTATAGAACTTCCAAACGAATCTGCAACCACAATTCCTGCTGGTGCAGTCACAGTAACCAATTACATTTATGAAGAAAGAATCCAAGAGAAAAATAGAAGAATTCGTTTGGTACAACCAAGGTTTATTGATGGCATCAAAAAAGAATTCAAGAACAAAATGAACGGATAATATAATGGCGGATATAAAGTACGCTGGTGAATATATTGTTGAAGAATGTACTCTCTGTACAGTTGGTGGACTAGAACTTAATCTTTTAGAACAACTTGCAACTGTATCAATCTTTGAAGATATCTTTTCAAACTCAATCACTGGCAACATCTCATTTGTAGATACAAATAACTTGACTGCCAATGCATCTATAGTTGGACAAGAGAAGTTAAAACTTCTCCTCGTAACACCCAATGCAAAAGATAGCACAGAAAGAACTATGGCTATAAATTTTACCGATACACCACTTCATGTGTATAAGGTATCTTCAAGCATAAATCTCAACGACAGAACCAAAACATTTAGTCTTAGTTTTACCACTATGGAAATGGTGAGAAATAACCGTATTCGTATATCTCAGTCATTTAAGGGTGAACCTGTAAAGGATATGATTAAAAAGGTTGTTCGTAGTGAAGAGTATCTAAACTCTAAAAAAGAATTCTACTATGAAGAAAGCACAAATAACTTTCAAATAGTTGCACCAAATAATAGGCCTTTTGATTTTATCAATAACTTGTCAAAAAGGTGTCTATCAAAAGAATATAACTTTTCTCCATCATTCTTGTTTTATGAGACTGTCAAGGGTTACTACTTTAGAACTATCGACAGTATGATGGATAGGAAGAATCCTCGTATGGTTTTTCGTGAAGTCACTCCAACTGATAATCCAGACAACACTGCACTAAATCTTACAAACATTATAGAATATCAAATAATGAATTCTACTGATACAATTTTACAAGCAAGGGCAGGAATGTATTCTTCTGACCTTCTTGAAATTGATATATATAATAAGAAGTATACTCATCACGAGTATGACTACTTAAAGGACTATGATAAGATCATTCATGCTGATGAATTTAATTCATATGGTTCAAAGAAGGCCCCACCAATTTCAGAGGCAAAAGATGACTTTGGAAATAAAATCACCGAATACCCCAAAACTACCTTATATGTTCAAACAACAGAAAGAAACGCCGTGGGTGGACTTCTTGATCCGGCGTTTGATATTGATGTTGATTACACTGGAACTGACATCTGGTTACAGAAAAGACGTTCAAGGATAGTATCATTAGACACAAATATTACATTACGAATCAAAGTGCCAGGCAATACAACATTGCAGGCTGGAGACTTGATTGGTATAATTCTAAAGAACCAAACGGATGCTACCTCAGCACAAGACCCATATCTTACTGGGCGGTATCTGATTCGGAATCTTAGACATGAATTTGAAAAGGGCGCTGGTAAATTGACACACACATTACATATAGATTGTGTTCGTGATACAGTTCAAGAGCCATATCCATCTAACGGTGTTACTGCACTAGACGGTGGTAAATCAACCGAAGAAATTATCCCCAGAGGTTCATCTGACTCTGGTGATATTGTATTTTAATAATAGGAGGGCCAAACGACAACTCAAATCTTTGTTATGTGTTATCAACTCAAACATGAAAGAGGCAATTATGACTGCAAAACTCAAAAACCGAATCAAGAAAATGAACTTCCAAAAACAGAATAACAGGACAGTGGTAAATGAGAAAAGAGAGGATACTAAATACTATGAAGAGATATATCGAAAACGAACTATGGAGTTGTTAGGACTAAACAATGAGAACATTTACGGAACTGCAAGAGGGAGTTTATGACCCCAATATATTCAAAGCAATTTTCCTAGCAGGTGGGCCTGGCAGCGGTAAATCATACGTTGTCAGGCGTACCACTGGTGGACTTGGCATGAAGATTGTTAACAGTGACGATATCTATGAAAAAATGTTGAAGGATGCTGGAATGGATACAACACCAGAAGATATCTATTCTGACAAAGGACAAGAGATTCGTGTTAAGGCCAAAGGTGTTACAAAGCGTATGCAAGGTAATTTCCTACAGGGTAGACTTGGACTAATCATTGACGGTACAGGTAAAGACTATGACAAGATTTCAAAACAAGTTGCTGGATTAAAATCCATTGGATATGAGTGTGCAATGATTTTTGTGAACACTTCTTTGGATACTGCTCTGATGCAGAATAGAAAAAGAAAGAGAACACTACCAGATGCAGAGGTAACGACAATGTGGAATGAAGTTCAGAACAATATCGGGGCATTCCAGAGATTGTTTGGTAATAGTAACTTTATCGTTGTTGATAACAACATGGCTGGTGAGGATGTGTTTGAAAAGGTATGGAAACGAATCGCAATGCTGATTCGCAAAAAAGTGTCGAATCCTATCGCAAAACGGTGGATTTCACAAGAATTGGCCAAGAAAAAACGCTAATTAATTTCAAAAAAATGATAAGCCCCTGATTTTACAGGGGCTTTTTTTATGCTTTTTTGCATTTAGGCCTTGACATGGGGTATTTGTTATGATAGCATAGCTAAGTAAGATGAGTTGAAAGAGAGAGATTGATATGAATACACGATTTGAAAAAGAAATGTTCACTTGGGATGGTATGTATCTCATGTACAAGGGTAACTTTGCTGGTTCTGTCAAAATGGAAACAGTTAATCCAGATTGTCATCCTAGTTGGATTGGTAAGAATAAACCACAGTTTGTCGCTCGGTTCAAGTATCGTAAACCTTACAAGACTTGGATTAACTTCCTTGTCAAGAACGAAATTTTCGTTGAGGATTATATGGACAAGGCATGGAAAACAAGTCCACTGGATGCGATGCGTCACTATGGTTATGAAGGAGCTTAATATGGATTATATCACACAACTGCAAAAAGAGTATGTGTTCTTCACTGATATGTTGAAGTCTATTGAACGAAAGAAAAAGAAAACGCCAGGCAATGGTTTTGCAAAAATGAAGTGCAAAGAAAAGATTGCAGAACTGGAAAAGATTTTCGATGAGATTGACTATGCTGCACAGGTAACATACGACTAATGGGAGTATTGATTATGAAAAATGGTGATATAATTTCTGGTACTGATGCCTATCAGATGGCACTGCCTAAGATGGGCCATGACCTTGCAATGAAGTATACAGATTACTTTCGTAAGAAACAGAAGGCAATCAAAACAGGACGCCTTCAAAACTCTTATGTGGATAGTGGACGTAACAAAGTCTACAAATCAGAGTGGGCGACAGAGGCGAAGTTTCCAGAGTGCAAACAGTCGATGTCTGAAAAAGAGATTACCAAATTCTTCAAACGAGTTGTGAAGTCTAAGACATATCAAACACTGTCAGAGAAAGGTCACTCTAATCCTAGTTTGGAGTTTATGAAAACTGTGAACTACAATGCTCGGATTGCTGGACAGGCAACATATGGTAA
>Ga0213867_1001013_pt1 | contig 12538 bp, 8 predicted proteins | sample PICome_12_FD_160120 | JGI IMG/M metagenome (GOLD analysis project Ga0213867, IMG submission 160120) | Coastal seawater microbial communities near Pivers Island, North Carolina, United States - PICO540 | ecosystem: Environmental > Aquatic > Marine > Coastal | place: USA: North Carolina | collected... | reverse complement strand
CCGCTGTTACGTTACCAGTGACATCACCTGTAATATCGCCAGTGAACCCATTGTTCGCAGTGATCGTCGTACCAGTAATCGGGGAAGCTGTATTGCCGCCGATAACGGTATTGTCGATTGTACCAGAGTTAGCATCAACTTGGGCTAAAGTGGTCAGGCCAGTAACGCCTAGAGTGCCGCCCACTGTCGCATTGCCTGTAGCGTTAACGTCTGTGAGTGTGGTTGTACCAGTGACGTTTAGAGTACCGCCGAAAGTGGCGTTTGCTGTACCAGAGATAGAACCTGCTAGGAAAAGGTCTTTGTAGCGGTTGGTTGTTGAGCCAATGTCTACAGTGTTGGTTGTCTCTGGAGTGATCGAAACCGCAGTCTGACCAACTGCCTCATACCATAACGCGGCACTAGACGTATTACTAACGCAGACAAAAATACGGTTTGTTGTGGTATTTAGCCATATAGATCCCGGCGCATACCCAGCGTTAACGTCGTCTGTGATTGTAGGATTAGAGGTAGCTGTTACGTTGCTTTTACCACCAGTACCGCCGTTGATCGGCAATAGATACCCGGCTACAGATGTGCTTAGTTCAATCTTTGGAGCGTTACCCGAAGACCCATCATGGGTGTGGCCCGTGGATCCGTTGAACGCAGAGCTTAACTGATTAAATTCCGCATTGAGCGGGGGAGCGGTAATTTCACTACCGTTCTGAATATCAGGTAAGGATTGTCTTGTATAACCTGCCATCGGTTACCTTCTCCCCGAAATAGAAAATTCAAATACTAGGCCTTGGATAGAAAACGGTTCTGATTGGCCTACGGTCACAAAGGTTGCTCGAGCAGAGAAGCCGGAGCCTTGTATATCAGAAGTCATGATTGGCTTAGAGTTACCGCCGTACAGGATGTTAGCACCTGCGTAGTCAATATTAAGACCACCATATTCAACAGGACCACCTAGGCTTTCTTGAGAGTAGCTAGACGGACGGGCTGTAGTGTAATCACCCCAATCATACGCCATCGATAAGAATAGCTCTACTGGACCCTCGGCTCTAACAAACGTATTTACCTTACGCATAGTCTTACGAACTTCGGTGTCGCCAAAGTCTAGATAAGGTGTGGCGTACACGCTTAGGATATCGTTACCCGCAAAGCTTGTACCTACGTCTTCACGATAGACCTTGCCGTTGTAGTCTCCATGAAGCACAAATTCCTCAGTACCAATATAGTCTGATGTTGTGCAGGAGGCCCGGAAACCGATTAGCTCACCAAACTCCCAGCCAATCTGCCCATCTTGGTTAGCGAGACCGCCAATAATACCATAACTATCTACTACGTCTGTACCACTATCTCCAACAAAGTATCGAACCTGTGATTTAGAGCGGATAACAACGCCGTTGATAGTATCCATATCGTAGTTATCGATCATGTTAACGAGCGTAACTTGTATGGGTTTTGATATGGTTTCTAGCTCAACATCGCCAATACGAGATGTACCTGAAACTGGTCTGAATCCATCGGGTGCGAGGAACATCAGATCGCCACCAATCTCTAGCACACTATCCCTAGCAATGCAACCAACATTAGCTGTAACTTGGTCTAAAACGAACCCTGCAGTAACGTCTGGCGAGATCTTTTTGATAGCGGTTGTACCGAATACAAATAAGTCATCTCGGAAGGGTTTAAATTGGACTACGTTAAAGCCCGGTGTGATCTGCCCAGCGCCTGATGCTGATGTAAAATCGAAAGGATCAGAGGGGGCCGAGTGGCATACAACCGCTCTAGATCCTAGGTCTCCACCTAAGAATATATGGTTCTCAAATACGTCTATAAGGGCAGGTGCATTAACAATCTGATTTCCCCCGGGGGATGCTGTACCGCCTGTATTTGTATTATTGAGTTGATACCAATTAAGTCCATCGAAGATGATAGCGTTATTAACACCGTCAGCGAAAGCAATGTGAGATCCACTACCAAAGTCCCATTGTGCATGTCGGATCTTTGTAACTGTCCGGCTGTTAGCTGTATGGTTTAAGGTCAAGCTGTTCGTCATAGCTTGCCAACCAACGAGATCTACAAACTTGTAGAATTTGTAAGAATTTGCGCCAGCATCCTTACGTGCAGCTATAACGTAAGGATTTCCGATATGTTCATTACGATAGATAGCTACGCAAAGAACTGGACCTTCTGCTACACCCGCACCTACTTCTACATCTAGACCACCTAGTAGATCATACCCCTCGATGCGACGATACCCGCCATATAGGCTGGGCTCATAGTTGATCAATCGAGTGGCTGCACCTGATGCTGCTTCCGATAGATATAAGTGGTTCTGGTTAGAGTTTAACCCGCCTGAGCAGACGAGCTTATAACTCTGAATTTCATCTGCCATTAGAAGCGGATCCTTGTATCCCGTACATACTCAAATGAGTTGATAAACAGTGTCTGTAGATCTTTCAGACCGTCTTCGAATGCTGCATACGCAGCTTGGGATGCTTCGATATTGTCCTTAAACATATAAAGATGGAACAGCGCCCCATCGACAATCACGGTATCAAAGCTTTGTGGAATACGGCTTGTATCTGTAGCAGCCGTTAAGTCTGCGTAGTTGAGATAATATCGGTAACGGATACTGTATGCTTTGTCTGGGGATGGGGTTACACCAAAGCCCTCGCCGTGGCTAGGAAAGACAAAATCAGGAACTGTAATACCTGCGCTTCCTTGCTCGTAATCATCATCTCGATAATTCTTGTACCACTCATCTCGATCAATTGGAGAGAGGGTTTTAAATCCTGTTCCTAGACTATCGTTTTTTTGGATCTGGAAGGAGTTCCAATCAACAACTTTAAAATAGTCAGGCCAATCATATTCAGTCTGCCCCGCTACTAGAGTTTCTGTATGCTCTGCAGCGTTAAAAGGCCACTCAAATTCAGCTTGGTTAATCTTAGCTACGGCTGCTTTTACCGCATCCTTAACCAGCGCTTGTACGCCGCGCACTGATAGAAATTCATCTTCAGCTATCTCTACTTCATTGATCCTGCGTAGGACCATATTGCAGAGTTGTAGATAGGTGCTAGCCATAGGTAAACCTTAAATAGATATAAGGGGGCCAGATGTACCAGCCCCCTCAAAAAAACTAATCATGCAAGGTTGTAGTTTGCAGTGAATGTTGCTTCTGGACGTAGCAATTTTCTGCCATACAATTGCATTCCGCGACAAATGTCTGCGAATGTATCTGGAGAACGGAATGTCTCTGTTTTTGCAATTTGTTGTGCAGTAGACAATGCTGAGTCATGTCCTGCTACAATCACACCAAAGTTAGTTGTAGAACCACCTGATGCTGTTGTTGCCGCGCCTGTACCTTTGTAAGGCAAGTTGTTTGACTTGTAGATGCGGAAACCACGGATTGTGCCGGGCATACGACCATTGCGTAGCTCATCACCACCACCGAAATCGGCGTTGATTAATTTCGATGAGGTAGACATAAGCACTTCTGCAAATACAGGGTCAACGACCATCCAGCGCCCGTCTGTATCGACGTTTGCTTGGTCCATCTGACGCGCAATACGGTTCATAATTTCCAATGGACCTGTAATCGCGCCTGTTCCACCGTCTGCAGCAACAGGGATTGAGTTACCCGCTGTACCACCGAATGCTCCGGCAGTTAGTTTGTTTGCTGCAAGAAGTTCGTCGTTGCCAGCCGCTGCATCAGCTTTTGTACCCGCTGGTGCTGTACGTGCCGCCCACGCTGAACCATTCCATGAGTAACCTGAGACATAGCCAAGAACGTCTTGGTCGAAAGAGTCACGCAATTTATAACCTGCGCGATCTGTCGCTAATGTCATGAAGTTTACATGTGAATGTGCTTCTTCAATGTCATCGATTGCAAACTGAAAGTAGTTTGCTTGATCTACAACCATAGTGAAATCTGCATCGGTAAGATCTTGTGTTGCAAGAGTAGTGCCGCGTGCATATGAATTAATTGTAATCTCTGGCTCTTTAATAATTTTTACAGAGTCACCAAAGTTTGCAATTTCTCCACTATAATCTGTATTTGAAATGTCCTCGACTACAGACGCTTTGCGGAACGCCTTTTGGACAAGTTTGCTATATACCACAGGTGAGAAGTTACCATTAGGTAAGTTCGTGTAACCTGTTGCTGAAGGGAAAGCCATTTTAAAGTCTCCTTATTGTGAAATGGCGAATTAACGTCAGGACACAGAAGCGTTTAAAATGTGGCAGTTTGGACTGAGGGTGCGCACGTACTGCCGTACATACGGGCCTCTCCGTAACTGGTAGACATATTTCTTCTTCTGAAAAAAAGTGAGTAAGAGGTGGGCTATATAAGCGGCTCTTCACTCATCCAATGGTATCATTGATACCTCTATTATAGCACAATTATTACTATAATAGCAACACTTAGCGCGCGGCCCCTGACATATCATATGTAAAATTACCGCTACGCATTGCTTCGAAAATGGCATCCTCGTTCTTCTCGTATTCAGCATCGCTCATTTTAGCGACCTGACTTTCTGAGAAACGAGCTTTGCCGTTTGTCCCGGGCGTAGAAGCTGAGCTCCGGCCTACAGCTTGTGCGGCAGACTTTTGCGTCTTTTTCTTCTTACCCGTATCTGCTTTATACAGATCGATAGCTCGAGCAGCGGCTAAGGCATCTGTATTATTCTTATATAGAGCATCCTGAATAAGCTGGGGTTGTAATGCTACCCAATCATGGAATTTAGGATCCTGTCTAATCTCATTAAAATCTGGATGTAGGCGATTTAATTGTGCCTCTGCATCCTTACGAGTCATTTTCTTCTCTAGGTCTGCAAGGTGGCCTAAACGCTTCTCACCTTCTTCTAGAGCCTCATTAGCCCGTTTACGCGCAATCGTATCTACGATCTTGGCGACTTCAGGATACTTCTTAGACCAAGCCTCGACCTCTTCGTCAGTCTTAGGGAATTTGATCTGTCCTTTAGCAGCGCTTTCCAGTTGGCGTTTCATCTCCGCTAACTCTTGCTCTTTTTGCTGCATCTGGAGTTGTGCGTGGCGGCGTAAGTCTCCGTAACGCTTTTTGTAAGTATCCTCTTCTGGATCTTTAGCCTGTGGCTCTGGTGCGGCTTGCCGTTCCTTTTCTAGCTCTTCAGCATATGTAAGATCTTCTTCGTTTTCTAATTCGTCGCGATATGCGCCTTTATACTTTGCCATGTTAATCTCTTAATTGGGGGCCAAGCTCTTCCTCGGGTAGCCCATTAAAATTTTAGATGATGAATTTTATTGTTGGTTTTTTCATCATCCCGTACATCTGAGTTTTTGTAGGATAATAGTTTTCATCATCCTCATCTGGATACTCAGGATCCATAACCTCTTCTTCGACATCTACTCCGTCAGCCACTTCGATTTCATTGCCTTCGGGTGTTTCGATTGTTTCTTTTTCTTCTTGTTCGGTATCGTCTGAGGCTTGTACCTCGGTGTCCTCAGTACCTTCGCCACTGGGTTCGTCCTGATGATACCCCGTCCCTTCACAGTGCTCACAACCCTCTCCATCACATTCTGGGCAGACGGTCATACCTTCGGGTTCTACTTCTTGGATAAGTCCCATTTCATGCATACCCATCAAGCCCATCTCGGCTTCGGCTTGCATGTCCATGATGCTCTTTAGACCATGCCACTTAACTACATTTGCAGGTAGGACATACTCACCCTCAGAGATCATGATGGAAATATCATCACGCACATTCTCTGCAGTAGAACCAACAGGGATCGGGTTGCCGGAGATAGGATCTTCACCCATCAATCCTTCGCCACATCCGCACGGCATCCCACCATGATACATGTTTAGAGCCTCTTCCTCATCCTCTGCCGTAGCTTTCTGGATGGCTTCCGCTCGAGCCTCTTCATAGTCGCTAACATCACCATCATCGTTGAGGTCAGCTTTCTTACGATCAATTTGGAATTTTTCTCTTGCCATGTCTAAACCTGCTTCCGTAGTAATTCCTTTTCGAGCTTCCATAAGCCCACCTAAACGCATACCGGGATCTGCGCTTGCTAAATCATCCATAAATCGAATGTTATGAGACCCCACTAGGTCAGTCATGGTCACGGGCTCTTGTCCCTTTAGACCGTCATAAAAAGTGTGGTTTCCAATCTTGAGAGGATTAGTACCTTCGAAGTAACTTCCTCTCTTTTTTGTAACTGCTTCATTCTGAAAAAATACACGCCCACCAGACGCATCTTCGCCTAGCTGGATATAATCAACTATCTCTTCAAGCCCCTGATACAGCTTGTCCTGATCAACAGGAATATCATCAACAGAGCCATACTTGCGAACTGGTTCAAACTGATCAGGAGTAAGTACATCATCCACAGTGTTACCGAAACGCTTAGAGGCTAATCTGTTAAATATAACGCCCCGGACGGCATTGCGACCTTCGGAACTTTCAGTACCTGCCTCTGCAGCAACCACACGCTCAATCTTTTCCAAGTCATCATAACTAATGTTTTGAATAGGCTCGGGTGGACGAAGCCGTGGGATAGGAGAAGTATCCATTATTGATCTTTCGTAGATGGATTGTAATTGTTGTAGACATCCGCAAACCAGATGCGTTCCTCATCTCTATCGAGCATTTTGTACGGCGGTGTAGCCTTGCGGTCTTTGGCGCTCATATCGCGTCTAGCTTGCACTAGCCGTGATTTTGTTTCGCCACCTTCTAGGTAATAAAGCTCTTCGTCTGATGCCTTGATGTTCTGCGCTAACCCACTTTTCATGGTTTTATAATATTTATCCATGACATCGTTTAATTCACCTGAGTCTAATAGATGAAAAAAGACGTTTGCCCGTGCGCGTTTATTATCCACATTATTTGGGCCTACCATATCGCCCATAATGGAATTTGAATTATAGAAATCCGCAGAGCCACTATCGGATGGGACTGTACCCGACACTCGATGAATAAACTCCATCTTAGCATCCTGCTTTGCAATATTGTGATTGATATGGTCTGGCGGGAACGAGGCCATCACAGTAGTATATTCCCTCCACTTATCAAATATCTTACCTAGGTTTAGTACATGGTGCGCAGCCATGTTTTTTACGTTACCTAGATCGGTAATTTCATCTTTTGCAAAGGATGGCTCAGAACCATAAACACTATCTAAAATATCACTAATCGAGAACTTTTCCGACTTTGATGGTGATAATAGTGTGCCACCAATAATTCCATCCACCTCAATAGGATTATAAATAAGCTCATGCATCAACGAAAGGGCAGTACGTTCACTAATCGACGTATCTAAGTTAACCATATTTCGAAGATTTTTTTCGAACTCTCTCGTCATTTCTCCGCGTATTCTAGGAGATGACGCATCGTTAAACCCGGTGCCTGTGTCTGATTTTACCTCTGCATCGATCAAATGCTGAACTTCATGAAGCATAGTAGAGAGGATCATCTCAGCATCGACTTGCTCTTCAGGTATTTTTCCATCTCGCCACAGTTGAACGAGCTCTTCGTCTGCAGAATTACGTGGGCTGTTTTTCCAACCCGCCGCATTTTTAAATGAGCTCACACGATTTTTATCAATAAAAGGGCCGGGCTCTCGTCTATATTGAACACCCGAAGCGCTTTCTCCCGCTGAGCTATCTTTCCTGCGACCCGCTTCTGCAGTTGTACTAGAGACATCAATACCCATCTCTTTCATTTCTGCAAAAAAGCCGTCATGAAATAATACTTCGTCTAGAGTAGACTTACCGCCCTGCATTGTAGGACCACGACCCGGAGTAAGCGGCTTGCGAGGTATCTCTACTTTCTTAGTGACCTCGAACTGCTCATACTCAGTCTTACCCTCGGCAGCTATAGCTTCATCAAGCTTTTGCTGAGCTTCCCGTGCTAGATCCTTAGCAGTCTGTTGATCGATCTCGCCTCGAGCAAGTCTATCGCGGATCTCCAACATTATCTTTCTTGTTTGGATCTTAGCAGACAGTCTTTCTTGATCAGTAAGGCCACCAGTTTTTACAGGACGCTCTTCAATAACAGTCTCTGTCTTATACTGCTTAGGCATCTTGGTATTATTGAACTTAGCAGTAAGGGCAATCTCAGCTTTACTATCATCAATCTCAGTAAGCCACTCGCCCTTCTCAGCTAGTTGCCAAAGGCCTGTCTCTTCCCAAATCTCATCTCGAGTAGCGCCCAGCGCCTTTAGCTCATTTGCTCGGTCTATGTTAGACTGATATTTAGTGTTTTTTACTGCAGGTAAGAATAGACCAAGTACCGTCCCGGGCTCACCTTCGGGAGCAATTCCGTTACCTGTTATCGCCTTTGCAGCTACGTTTGCACCTCGCGCACCTAAACCAACACCTGATGCTAAGCTTAGGGCATCACCAATAGTACCTTCGCCTTTGAACATAATGTTATCAAGGTCTTCGGCTGCGCCTACAGTTGCATCATAGGCAAACTGACCAACCTGCTCTGCTGTAGGCAGCGTAGGATTTTGTGCGTAGTCTTTGACTGCTTCAACAACGGCAGGAGCCGCATCTGTAACTTTCTGTCGTATAGTACGCTGGTCTGGATTTACTCGGACAGTGTATGTTCTACCTAACGCGGTACGAAATACAGGATTGCCAGCATCATCTTCTCCGACTTGCGGATCGTTAGTGGTAGCCCCCATCGGACGCGACCATCCCGGTACGCTTTCAAGCGGATGCTTTGTCTCTGTCTTCTCTAAGTCATCTTCATCGTTACCGAAGATAAAATCTAGCAAGCCCATACGCTTTACTTGGCTCCTTGTAATACCTCATCTCGTAAGGTCTTAAACCTACGAAGCTCGGCAATAGATCCTTGGATATGTCGGATGTTCTCTATCTCTTTGGTGGTTTCTAAATGTCCACGAAGAGTGTCGATGCGCTCATCACAGTAGGATTGAAGCCTATCCATCATCTCTTTGTCATTAACTAGAAGAAGTAGGCTTCGATAAAATTTTTGATCGATCATTGTACGGGTGGCTGACCTTGTGGCTGTTGTGGTTGAGGATTACCCCCATTGGCTCCCCCGCCCTCACCTGTGAAGCCCGGTGCTCCGGGTTCTGGTGCTTGACCGGGCGCAATGTTACCGCCGCCTGTACCTGTTGGATCGTCTACACTTGGAGCCCCGCCTTGCTGTGGTGGTTGTGGGGGCTGTTGTGGCATCATTGATTGGATCTCTGCCATCATCTTAGCTTGGATAACAGCCTCGCGTGGATCGTTAAGAATGCGATCCTCATCAAGGTCCATAGATGCAGCTAGTTCGCGTAGGATGTAGTCATATTTAACAAAGGGCGCCATTTGCTGGTTAGCAGTCATTTGCATGAATTGAATGAGGCGCTGGGAACGGATCTCATTGCGCATCAAGCTTTCTGTACCGCGTGGTATAACCTCTAGGTCACCGATAAACTGCTCATCGAAGTCGAACTGCATATTGAAAGCGAACAAGGCTCGACCAAGAGGCGCTAGCAAATAATCATCCACATTACGGACAACCGTCTTAATAGCTTGCTGTGAAGCGCCCATCAGCATAGACATACCGCTAGCTGTTCGCCCTACGCCCATGATACCAGTAGCACCGTGAGAGTATGATGGGATACCTGTAGACTCATCGGCAAGTTGTCTAGACTTATCGAACATCATCATAAGCTCTTGGCTTACGTTAGGAAACTTAGTTCCGAAGATCGCCTGACCCGGCGCTCCGCTTTGTCTACGGAACACTTTACCGGGGTAGATAGACATATCCTGTCCCGGGACCAAGTTAGTCTCATCGATCTCAATAAGTAGGTTTCCACTCAACGCAGAGTTGTCCACGCTCATCCGCATAAAGCCGTTCATTAGCAATTGCGTGTCCGACATATTCTCAGCAACACCAATACCGAAGAATGAATATGGGTTCATCTCGTAAGGTACGGCAGAGTATGGAATGCGGGTTGGTGTAAATGGATTGATAACAAGACGTAGGATCTGTCCGTTACATACCCACACGTTAACCTGTACTTGATCTAGGTCTTCTAGCTCTTCTGGGATCTCTAGATCAGCTTGTAGTGCTAGCTCGGAATCTAAGATACCCCAATACTCTAGAACCTCAAAACGCTCGATATCATCGTTGTTTGTGTTGTCTTCTAGATCATGTTCCCAATATTCACGCTCATAGCTTGCACCATATTCGATAGCTAGCTCGATGCTTTCGTCGCGGAAGTGTGGGCGGTTCTTAAGAGCACGGATTTGTGTACGGTTTAGGCGGTGGCGTTGGATGGTATACTCGACCTCATCCATATTACGTCCATCAGGATCTGGATAGAAATCCCAGATAGAGACATGTTCCACTTTGGGGATAGTCTGATACTCAGGATCGTATTCGCCGCTCTCATTCCAGCGCGCGTATTCCTTATCGTGCGCAAACGGACCCTTAATGATACCTGTGCCAAACAAAGACATCTCAAAAGCTACAGAGCGTAGGTGCTTAGATGCTGAACTCTCTTCAAGCTGATCATGCATCTTTTTCTCTAAGATCTGCGCGGCACGTTTTGCGGGTTCGAAAGTTACGGAAGTCTGAGACTTGCCCGGACCCATTTCTAGACTGTCTTCTACAGGCTTCAGAGTATCTTTATAAACACCAAGATCTTTAGCTAGGTCGGGTCGCTTAATTGTGCGAGGTACATCATACTGAATTCCAGCTTTCTCTTGTACCTTCTCAGATGTGATTGCATTTGGATCATAGTTCACCGCACCTGCGACATTGCTTGGGAAGCGTCGGCTCTCGATACCAATCGGGAACTTAGCACCTGCAAACAGAACATCGATAACCTGACTATATGCAGCTAGTACCTTAGTCTTGGTAATCTTAACAAAGGCTTTGGATTTTTCTGTATCTGTGAACTGTACATCTGGCCCGTATATACCGCGATAGTTACGGTAGCTTTCTAGCCATCGTGTTTCATCAGCTAGGCGCTCATCTTTAGCCCGGTTGAACGCAGTCTGAACAAAAGCAGCTACACCAGAGTAGTCTAAGTTTTCCTCAACAACATCCCCGTCTTCCTCGAGGGCAATGACCTTATCCTCATCAGTAAGATCTTCTGGGTTGTTATTGGGTGGGTCCATAAATGCCATGTCTAGTATCCAAATACGTTATCTGATGGTTGCCATTTTCTCTCGGGAATGCCGCGTCCCATATCAAATGGACTGAATGCTCTAGGTCTGCTCATAATCCCATATCGTACACTGTCGTAAGCGTGGTCGGATGCGTACCTAGGATCAATGTCATCACTGCCTTTAGGGTCGCTAGGGATTACGGGTAGGTCTGCAATGATCTGTCTGCAGGTGTTAAAAAACACTATACCCGCCATGTTTGTCTCTGGATCTACCTTAAGAACCTCATGGAAGCGGTTTTTACCTGCTACTCGCGCTCCGGCTGTTCGGTCTGAAGGTCGCCATTTGCAACCCATTGCGACCATTTCTTCGGCAATAGATGGGCCAATTTGCCCACGATTATGCCAACACGAACTATCAAGTATTCCGTAAGAGATGTTTTCGCCTTTTTCAGCTTCCATGACAGCTTTTGCCAGATCTCTGCCAGTATGCTTCGAAAGGTAGAGCTCACGATAGACAATGAGCGTTTCATAGCTTGGATCAATCGCGAACCAATGGACTGCAGAAAAACTCGAATATCCATAATCACAACTCCTAAATCTGCGCCAAGTGTCGGGGATCTCAAAAGGATCAACCACATGTACACTCTGCCTAAACTCAGGGAACGCTGCCCCTGTTGCTACCGCCCAATCACCTTCTAAAAGCTGTCTACGCTGCATCTCTGGAAGAGATAGAAGGTTGGCTTCATAGGCGCCATCGTTAGCTAGGTATGGGTTGTCATACAAAGAAGCTGGGATGAACCTACGCTTAAACAGCGGTTGTCCGGGTTTCTCAGGATGAGTGTCGGGATACCGTAGTTCTTCGCCTGTCTCTAGGTCTGTAGCTATGAAGGGCGTATTTGCGGGTGCAGGATCGATAAACATCTGCTTTACCCATGAGTGTCCCGGCCCACCCGGGTTTGTAGTACCACGCATAAAGATTGGCAGATTAGGATCCGTTGTACGCAAACGGGACCGCATATAGTTCCAAGCGAAGGGCGTGGGATGCTGAGTGAGTTCGTCAAAGGCTATGTAACTAAATGCTTGCCCTTGGTATCTCAGAACATCTTCATCCCGCTCTAGATAAGTGAGCCATAGACGCGCTCCGCTTGGAAATACCCACTGAGACTTTTTTTCCTGCCACTTAGCACCTTTAAAAGCCTTGGGGTATAACTCCTGTGTTTTCCAGATAATCTCACGCAATTCGTCGTTAGTTCTACGCAAGATCAACCCATTGAAATTTGGGTTATCGAAGTATCGCATCGGGTCTGCGATTAACGAGAAAGTTTTTCCACCTCCGGCACTGCCGCCATAAAGTACCTCTCTTTCGGCTGCAGCTAGGAACTCAGTTTGAGGTCCGGGATTAGGTGTGAATATTACTTCTCTGTCTTCGGGAGCAGCTTCA
>Ga0213867_1001011_pt1 | contig 12550 bp, 16 predicted proteins | sample PICome_12_FD_160120 | JGI IMG/M metagenome (GOLD analysis project Ga0213867, IMG submission 160120) | Coastal seawater microbial communities near Pivers Island, North Carolina, United States - PICO540 | ecosystem: Environmental > Aquatic > Marine > Coastal | place: USA: North Carolina... | reverse complement strand
AATTTTTTAATACAGGAGAAACAGGGATTCGAACCCTGGGTACAAAAAATTGTACGATAGATTAGCAATCTATTGCTTTCGACCACTCAGCCATTTCTCCTAAACTAATTAAATTAAAACAATAGATAATATTAGATTATAATTAAAGTAGATGGCTCTGGTGGGATTTGAACCTACGACCTTGGGCTTATGAGTCCCCTGCTCTAACCACTGAGCTACAGAGCCTTATACTACTTTACTATAACAGATTTTAACATACTTTAATGAAAATAATACTAAATTTTTCTTTTAAGTTTAAATTAACAATATTTCATTGTTTCGTTAATAATTGAGTATATTAAAGTTATAATTGTAATAAAATAATTACTAATTCGATTTTATGAATGAGTTCTGGAATAATATTTCAAGGTATCCTAGATTTTTTATCAGTAGTTTAGCGGGACTAATTTTAGTAATTTTAGCACCACTTAAAAATCTATTTAAGATTCCAAAATTGCGGATCTTTTTATTGATAGGTTGTTTTATATTTGGGTTATCTTTGTATTTGATTATACGAAATATGAGTGGATTATAACTTTCCAATATTAAATTTTTTATAATTTTTAAAAGTCAAATTAACTGGGCCGGGTTGGATTCGAACCAACGTAGCATAACGCAACGGATTTACAATCCGCCTCCTTTAACCACTCGGACACCGACCCCTTATTAACAATATATCTTAACATAGTTAAAGACAAAATACAATATTAGAATTAAAAACATTTAATATAATTCTAATATTGACGTTAAAATTATTTTTAGGTATAAATATTAACAGTTACATGTTATACTATTAATAATGGGTAATTAACTCAGCGGTAGAGTGTCTGCCTTACAAGCAGAAGGTCACAGGTTCAAATCCTGTATTACCCACATTAATTAGGGCCTATCGTCTAACGGATTAGGACAGAAACCTTCTAAGTTTCCAATGTAGGTTCGATTCCTACTGGGCCTATTTAAAATAAATTTAAAAAGTTAATGAAAATAGAAAAATATTTTATATTTTAAGTAATCTAAATTTATTTTTTATCTAACTTGTTTAAGTTAGATAAAAAATAAATATTATTATTAATCAATAGGACGCATTGATAATACAGGTTCATTAGCACGGTTAATACCTTTTTCGAAACCAGCAGCAGCCGCACGAGCACGACCTGAATGCCACCAGTGTCCAATTAAGAAGAAGAATGCTAAGAAGAAGTGTGAACAACATAACCATGAACGAGGTGATACATAGTTAACTGAGTTAATTTCTGTTGCTACACCACCTACTGAGTTAAGTGAACCTAATGGTGCATGAGTCATATATTCTGCTGCACGACGTTCTTGCCATGGTTGAATATCATTTTTGATTTTATTAATATCTAATCCGTTTGGACCACGTAATGGTTCAACCCATGGTGCACGTAAATCCCAGAAACGCATTGTTTCACCACCAAAAATAATTTCTCCACTTGGAGAGCGCATTAAGTATTTTCCTAAACCAGTTGGACCTTGTGCTGATGAAACATTAGCACCTAAACGTTGGTCACGAACTAAGAATGTAAAAGCTTGAGATTGTGAAGCTTCTGGACCTGTTGGACCATATAATTCACTTGGATAAGCAGTATTGTTATACCAAGAGTATAACGCTGCTGTCCAACCCATAAGAGAAATAGCAGCTAAACTGTAAGAAAGATATGCTTCACCAGACCATACAAAAGCACGACGTGCCCAAGCAAATGGTTTTGTGAAAATATGCCAGATTCCGCCAGTAATACATAAAATACCAACCCAAATATGACCACCAACAACATCTTCCATATTGTTAACTGATACAACCCAACCGTCTCCACCAAATGGTGAACGGAATACATAACCAAAAATTACAATTGGGTTTAATGTTGGAGTTGTAATATAACGAACATCTCCACCACCTGGTGCCCAAGTATCATAAACACCACCTAAATACATTGCTTTAAAAACTAATAAAAATGCACCACAACCTAAAAGACATAAGTGAATACCTAAGATTGTTGTCATTTTGTTTTTATCACGCCAATCATAACCAAAGAATGGGAATGATTCTTCTAATGTATCCGGTCCTAATAATGAATGGTAAATACCACCAAATCCTAAAACCGCTGATGAAATTAAATGAACTACACCAACTGCAAAATATGGAACTGTTGTTGTAATTTCTCCACCAGGACCAATACCATATCCTAATGTCGCTAAGTGTTGCATACAAATGAACCCTTGCTCATATAATGGTTTTTCCGGTACAAAATGTGAAACTTCAAATAAAATCATTGCTCCAGCCCAAAATACCATTAGACCAGCATGTGCTACGTGTGCACCTAATAATTTACCTGAAACATTAATTAAACGAGCATTTCCACTCCACCAAGCGAATCCTGTAGATTCGATGTCGCGACCTGCTATACTACTATTAAAGGGCGTTTCCACGTGGTAATACCTCCTCAGGGAATACAAAGTTTTCATGTGGTTGATCTTGAGCTGCCATCCAAGCACGAATACCTTCGTTTAATAAAATATTTTTTGTATAGAATGTTTCAAATTCTGGATCTTCTGCTGCACGTAATTCTTGTGAAACAAAATCATATGCACGTAAGTTTAATGCTAAACCAACGATTCCAACAGCACTTGTCCACATACCTGTAACTGGTACAAATAACATAAAGAAGTGTAACCAACGTTTGTTTGAGAATGCTACACCAAAAATTTGTGACCAGAAACGGTTAGCGGTAACCATTGAATATGTTTCTTCAGATTGAGTTGGTGTGAAGGCACGGAATGTGTTTGCTGCATCACCATCTTCAAATAATGTATTTTCTACTGTTGCACCATGAATTGCACAAAGTAAAGCACCACCTAAAATACCGGCTACACCCATCATGTGGAATGGATTTAATGTCCAGTTGTGGAAACCTTGTAAAAATAATAAGAAACGGAAGATTGCTGCTACACCAAAACTAGGTGCGAAGAACCAACTTGCTTGACCTAATGGGTATAATAAGAATACTGAAACGAATACAGCAATCGGACCTGAGAATGCAATAGCATTATAAGGACGAATACCTACTAAACGAGCAATTTCGAATTGACGTAAACAGAACCCGATTAAACCAAATGAACCGTGTAATGCTACAAATGTCCAAAGACCACCAATTTGACACCAACGAGTGAAATCACCTTGAGCTTCTGGACCCCATAAAAGTAATAATGAATGTCCCATACTGTTTGCAGGAGTTGAAACTGCTGCTGTTAAGAAGTTACATCCTTCAAGATATGAACTTGCTAAACCATGAGTATACCATGATGTTACAAAAGTTGTACCTGTCATCCAACCGCCTGCTGCTAAGTAAGCAGTTGGGAATAATAATAAACCTGACCAACCAACGAAGACAAATCGATCTTTTTTTAACCAATCATCAACTAGATCAAATAAGCCACGTTCTTGGTTTTGCCCAATAGCAATGGTCATATTTTAATAATCCTTTAATTTAATTATTGATAGAGTAAACATTAATATAAGAATTTTACTCAAGTCTTATCAACCTATATTAATTATTATACGTCAATAATTTTAAAAATATTAATGAAGAAAATAAAAATTGAAATTTTTTGTTTAAATTAATACTTCATACTAACTTCGTATAATTAAAAAATTATACGAAGTTATTTATTAACTAATATCATCGACTGAAACATAAAGAAAGAATAATGCCATACTAAAGGCTGGGAACACTAAACCAACAAGTGGAACTAAAATTGCGGGTAAAAATGCAGCTGTCATATTTTTATTTTATGAAATTTTTTATTTGCAAATTAATAATATAAATTGTATACGAAAATTAGTTAGAATTAAACATTAATATAAATCAAAAATTTCCATCGTTTTATAGTAAAATTAATATTATTAAATCTAATATTATTACTCTTATCAAAATTTTAGAATATATTTATTATGGAAACTTTATTATTATCTCGTTTACCAGAAGCCTACGTTGTTTTTAGTCCAATTGTAGATGTATTACCAGTTATTCCAGTTTTCTTCTTATTATTAGCATTTGTATGGCAAGCTGCTATTGGATTTAGATAATTTTAAAATTATAATCAAATCCAGTCAGTGTATAATATTAATTAAACGATATTTACGTTTATAATTTAAATTTAACTAAAATATAAATAAATGGTAGAACCTTTATTATCTGGAATAGTTTTAGGTATGATCACTGTGTCTGCACTTGGTCTTTTTGTTGCGGCGTTCTTACAATATCGACGTGGTAATCAATTTGAAGTTTAAACTTTTTTAATCCTATAAATTTTCATTTATAGGATTTTAAAATTTGTATTTTAAATTTTTAAAAATAAAAAACGAAAATGTTAAAAATTCTATTGACTATTGATAGTCAATTTGCTATTATTCTGAAGTAGTATGAATATATAGTTATGTTAAATATAATTAGCTGGTGTAGCTCAACGGTAGAGCAACGGATTTGTAATCCGTAGGTTGGGGGTTCAAATCCCTTCACCAGCTATTTCTTATTATTATTAAAATCCTAGAAATATAATGTTAAAAGCTAAAAAAGTAATTTTTAATATCATACTTTTTAATAAGAATATAACATCTTACACAGAGCCCAGTATTAACGACAGCTACCGATCTATAAATAGTACACCCAATATCACTTACTAATTTTAAAGTAGCATTTAGTAATTCTCCTGACTTTCTCTAGTAATTACGTCTTTTGCAATTCCTAAATTTCCTTGGTTAGCAGCATTAGCTAGTAAACTGGCTGACCCTATTATTAAGCCCATAGTTAATAGAGTCAACGTAAACCGCTTATTCTTTTTGATAATAATAGTCTTTAATTTGTTTTTCATTGGAGTTCTCCTCTGATCAATAAATTAAAATTAGTTTGTAAAATAATATTAATTTTATGTTGAAGTTATTAAAGTAAAAAGACTTTAAAAAGTTATATGAAATAAGCTTGAGTTAAGTGGGTTACCTGGGACTCGAACCCAGAACTATTCGGTTAAAAGCCGAGTACTCTACCATTGAGTTAGCAACCCCCAATGAAATATTACCATGAAACCGTAAAAATATTAAAGTGTTTATTAATATTATTTATTATATAATCAAAATATTAGAATAATAATAAAATAATATTTTTACTTTAGTAATTTTAAAGTAAAATTATAAATAACATTATTGGTTATTTTATTACTTAAAATTTTATTAAAAATTGATAAATAAGGATTTTAAAAATGATTAATTGGCAAATTATAGGACAATTATTATCAACAGGTATGATTATGTTAGCTGGTCCAGCAGTAATTGTTTTATTAGCTTTAAAAAAAGGTAATCTTTAATCTCGTATACATTTTAATTAGATCATCTATATAAAAATTTTTCAAAAATATTTATGATAACTGCTTTAACAGCTTTATTAGTTTTAATTTCATTAGGTTTAGTTGTAACAGTTCCAGTAGCGTTAGCTACACCAGGTGAATGGGAAGCTTCAAAAGATAATTTTACAAAAATTTTCCAAGCTTGGGTAAGTCTTGTTGCTCTAATTGCTGCTGCTGATGGTATTTCATCATCAATCTAAATATTCAGAAATTATAGTTTTAACTATAATTTCTAAATATTTCAAGTATTGACATTTTAAGTATCTTTTTATATAATTTGTATTATATAGGATCAATATATTATTAGACTAGCGGGCATAGCTCAGTGGTAGAGCGCAACCTTGCCAAGGTTGATGTCGCGCGTTCGAATCGCGTTGCCCGCTTAATAGTTTTTACATATTTTGAGACTTAATAAAACAATAACTGCCCCCATCGTCTAGAGGCCTAGGACAGCTCCCTTTCACGGAGCAGACAGGGATTCGAATTCCCTTGGGGGTATATTATTTTATATTTTTATTTTGTATAGTATTATTTTTTTTCAATTAGAGTTCGAACCCTGTCTGTTTTCAAGATTTTCCATGGTTGAAATCCAAAAATTTAGAGAAATAGTTTATTGTAAATTTTTCTCTTAATTGAAATATTTAAAAATTAATAATACAAAATTTATCTTCAAAAATAAAAGGTCTTTATTTTTAGAGATAAATTTTGTATTATTAATTTGTACAATAGTAAAACATTAAAGCTTTTAATACAACATATTACTCAAATAAATCTATGTTTTATTTCTTTAAACTTTTACTTCTTTTAATTAATATTGATCAAGAAACAGTTTTAAATTGGTTTGGAATTGAAAGCCCTAATCTTTCTATGAATAGTGGTAATCTTTTAACGACTAATATTGAACCTAGTTCTCTAATTTCATTAGAAACAGTCAAGTTAATTGTTGAAGGATTATGGCAACGAGTGCAAGATGGCTTAACATTAGCAGATATTGAAAACATTCTCTTTTTTATTCTTTTTATACGCTTTATAATTCTAGCAATCCGTTATAATTTAAAAACATCATTTTATATTACATGTATTGGACTTTTTGCTGGATATTTATGGTATCGGCATTTAATTGATTTAATTTCAATGTACCGCAGTGTTTTAATAAAACTTCCATATTTACATAAATTAGGAATTGATGCTGTTCAATTAAGGGCAATGAATCGACAACTGGTTTTAACCGACTTAAAATTAGGAGATAATGTTCATTGGTATAATCCAGGTCAACTAATTTATTATGCCTTTACAAATGGAATTACAAAACTAAATCAAGAAACGGGACTTCGGTATTATATTGATCCAGTTTCAATGGCAATTTCAAATTTAAAAGAATCAGATAAAGTAAATGTTATACCACTTTATTATAAGATTTATAATAAAATTGTTCCACAATTCTTTGAAGCAATAAGTAAATTTTGGACTCAACTTTCAGGTATTGCTGCATATGCAGTAATTACAAGAATAGGAAAACGTTATTGTCCTTATTTAGTTCGATGGCATTGGACTTTTTTATTAATTATAGGATTTATTGAACAAATTCTTGTTTATTTTGTCTATAGGGTATCGTATTTCCAAACAAATATTTTAATTCCACAAACACAAGTTTCGAATTATATTGATCAAAATATAATTTTACAAGTGAATGTTTTAAATGGATTAATTGCGTTTGTAATTTCACTCCATCTTGGATTAATCTTTTTTGGATTATTTCATGCCATTTGGGGTCAATACTTTTATTTCCCCTTTATTGTTGAAAATACTGAATTGCATATTGGTCCAAGACCCAAAAATAGTATTTATAGTGGTGGAAATACTGCTTGGCAAGATGAAAAAGAAAAAAATGTTCAAAGATTTTTACCAAAATTTTGGTATGGTTGGTTTGGTAGTGGAACAAACCAAAATAAAAGTCTTTTAAACCCAGTCGTTAATCTTATAAAAAGTATTATAAAAAAAATACGAAAACAATTTTAAAGATAAAAAAAGAGATTAGTTTTAATTACCTATCAATATTAATAGGTAATTAAAACTAATCTAAAATCATATTTTTTAGTTTATGTTTATAATGAAGAACCTAAACCTGAATATGCACCGTAGATAAATAAAGAAAGCATTGTAATTACTGCTAAGCCACCTACTAAACCTACAAGCCATAAAGGAATTCTACCCGTATTTGCCATAAAAAAAGCTCCTAGTATATAAATATTAATTGAAAAAATAACTTGAGAATAGTACTGCTAGAACAAAAATTAATAAAAGTCCCCAGTAAAGAGACGTTCGATTTAATTCGACTGCTTGTTTATTTGGATTTGGACCTGTCATAAAAAATTACCTCGTATATATTTTATATATTGAATTTATCGTTGAATGAATTGCATTGCAGTAATTCCACCTAAGAAGAATACTGTTGGAACTGCTAATCCATGAACTGCTAACCAACGGAAAGTAAAAATTGGATAAGCTACAGGTTGATTAATATTTTTTGCCATTGTTTTTTCCTTAAAATTATAAACCTTTAGTTAAATCTTCTAATTCTTGTTTTGCACTGAATCGATCGTTTACAAGTGGAATTTGTTGACGATCTTGTGTAAAGTATTCATTTGGACGTGGAGTTCCAAAAACATCATATGCTAATCCTGTACTAACAAATAACCATCCTGCTACAAAAAGTGAGGGGATTGTAATACTATGAATAATCCAGTAACGTACACTAGTAATAATATCTGAAAACGGACGTTCGCCTGTAGATCCACCAGACATATTGTATATATTCCTCTATAAAAAAAGATTGTTGCTCATTCTATGATCATTTTTTGATCAATATATACTTTTAATAAAAGCGGGCAGGGGGAATCGAACCCCCATCATTAGCTTGGAAGGCTAAGGTTTTACCACTAAACTATGCCCGCATAATCATATATTTATTATAAAATTATACGGGTATAAAAAGCAATAAAATATTATAAATTTTCTAATTTTAAATCAAGAAATTTCGCTAAACTTGCTGCTTCTTCTTCTAAATTTGAAATTGAAGTTGGTTCTTGAACAGGCGTTAAAGGTATTTTTCGTTCATCTTTTAAACACAAATAAATACTTCGCGTTGGATTTAATCCTTCTGTTATTTTTATTCCAATTGCTCGAACATTTGATAACGAATAAGTTAACAGAATTTCTCGATTTTTTCCTGGAAATCCTTTTCGAATAATTTTTACAAGATTTTCAATTTTATTATATTCATTATATCCGCTTCCAATATCTAAAAATATTGTAAGCGATATATAAATACTTATGCCGAAGCTTAAAGTTCCATAAAACATCATTACTAAACCTTGCGGAATAAAAACCAACTCGGTTGGATTCGCAAAAGGTAAGAAATTGATTTTAAAATAACTAGAAAGGCCAGCTAATAAAAATCCAAGACCTCCTAAAAATAGAAAGAATGACCAAAAATAATTACTAAAACGTCTTGAGCCAACGATTTTATCTTGACGAATTTCGTTTTGCATTTGATCTAGTCTTCTAAAATTAAATTAATTTAATTGATTTTAAACCTAAAAATAATCCTGATGTAAGCGCGAAACAAAATCCTACTAATAAAAAATAATCTATAGCTACTGTCATAAAATTTTTGTTATTTTATCAAAATGAAGTTTATAAAAATTTTTCTGTATATTAATATATATTATATAGTAATCTATATAAAAATTTTGGTTGGTAAAAATTTTCATAAAATTTTTACTATCCTTATATTTAATTTAATTAAAAATTTTCTTATTAATTTAACTAATCTTTAAATTAACTTTATGGCTAATTTTATTAAACCCTATAATGATGATCCATTTGTAGGTCATTTAGCAACTCCAATTACATCGTCAGCAGTGACAAGAGCAATTTTACAAAATTTACCCGCATATCGATTTGGTTTAACACCTTTATTGCGTGGTTTAGAAATTGGTTTAGCACATGGTTATTTTTTAATCGGTCCATTTGTAAAATTAGGTCCTTTACGTGATTCAGATATCGGCTTATTAGCTGGTTTTCTTTCAACAATTGGATTAATTATTATTTTAACTTTAGGTTTAACGATTTACGGTGTTGCTGCCTTTGGACAAGGAAAATCAGAAGGTAGTGATAATGATTTACAAACAAAAAAATCATGGGACCAATTTAAAGGTGGATTTTTTGTTGGAGCATGTGGAAGTGCTGGGTTCGCCTTCATTTGTCTTTCAAGTATACCAACCTTTTAATTATTTATTATAATTAAACTATTAAATCAGTTAATTTTTAACTGATTTAATATATAAAAAGTTACTTATTAAATTATTTATAATTATGAATACAACTCCGATTAATTTGCAAGAAGAGTACGCTAAAACAGAAATTGCAAAAATTTTAAATTTATTAGACGAAGAATTAGTTGGTTTAGCACCAGTAAAAGCGCGTATCCGAGAAATTGCCGCGTTACTATTAATTGACAAATTACGTAAAAATTTAGGAATTTCATCAGCGAATCCTGGTTTACATATGTCTTTTACCGGAAGTCCAGGAACTGGAAAAACCACTGTTGGGTTAAAAATGGCTGATATTCTATATCAACTAGGATATATTAAGAAGGGTCACCTTTTAACTGTAACACGTGATGATTTAGTGGGTCAATATATTGGTCATACTGCCCCTAAAACAAAAGAAGTTCTTAAAAAAGCAATGGGTGGAGTTTTATTTATTGATGAAGCATATTACCTATACAAACCTGATAATGAACGTGATTATGGTCAAGAAGCCATTGAAATCTTATTACAAGTAATGGAAAATCAACGTGATGAATTAGTTGTTGTTTTAGCTGGTTATAAAGAACCTATGGATAAATTTTTTGAATCGAATCCGGGTTTATCTTCACGGATTGCGAATCATATTGATTTTCCTGATTATAGCGTTGAGGAATTATTAAAAATTTCTAAAATCATGTTAGATGAACAACAGTATCAGCTAACGCCTGATGCGGAAGTTGCCCTAGGTCAATATATTGAATTACGAAAAGAAAAACCACTATTTGCAAACGCTCGAAGTATCAAAAATGCTTTAGATCGTGCGCGGATGCGTCAAGCAAATCGTATTTTTGATAGCCGTGGTCAAGTATTAACTAAAAAAGAATTAGTAAATCTTGAGGCACAAGATATTTTACAAAGTACAGTTTTTAATTAAAAAGATTTATGAGTTTACTTATTATTGGCGGAACTGGAACTTTAGGCCGTCAAATTGTTTTACAAGCTTTGACAAAAGGTTACAAAGTAAGGTGTTTAGTTCGTAATTTTCGAAAAGCTAGTTTTTTAAAAGAATGGGGAGTTGAATTAGTTTATGGTGATTTAACGAGACCCGAAACAATTCCTCCATGTTTAAAAGGAATAACTGCGATTATTGATGCTTCTACAAGTCGTCCAAATGAATTAGATTCTTTAAAAAAAGTTGATTGGGATGGTAAATTATGTTTAATTGAAGCCGCTAAAGCAGCGAATATTCAGCGATTTATTTTCTTTTCTGCTCAAAATGTTGAACAATTTGAAAATATTCCATTAATGAAATTAAAATATGGAATAGAACAAAAGTTAATCGAATCGGATATTCCTCATACGATTTTCCGATTAACTGGATTTTATCAAGGATTAATCGAACAATATGCAATTCCTATTTTAGAAAATTTACCAATTTGGGTAACAAATGAAAATACATATATTTCATATATGGATACGCAAGATATTGCAAAATTTTGTTTACGTGCCTTACAAATACCGCAAACAGTAAATCAAACATTTTTCTTAAGTGGATTGAAAGGTTGGGTTTCATCAGAAATTATTAGTCTTTGTGAACAATTAGCCGGACAAACAGCAAAGGTCCAACGAGTTCCATTAATTTTTTTAAAAATAATTAGTAATTTCTTTGGATTCTTTGAATGGGGTCAAAATATAAGTGATCGATTAGCTTTTGTTGAAATTTTAAATGCTGAAAATAATTTTTCAAAATCTACGTTTGATTTATACAAAATGTTTAAAGTCGATTCCGAAGAAATAATTCAATTAGATGATTATTTCTTAGAATATTTCATTCGTTTATTAAAACGTTTACGTGATATTAATTTTGAAGATGTTCAAAAACAAAAAAATCTAGTTATTTAAAACATTTAACTTTTAGAATTATGGGGGATACAAATTATTTTTCTGGGATGGTTAAAATTTTAGAAAATCCAGTTCAAAGTTTTATTAATGATAAAACTTTGACAACAACATTTCGTGTTGAAATACCACAAATTCGTAAAAATAGAATTGTTTCATTAGTTTTTTGGGGGAATTTAGCTAATGATGTAAAAAATTATTACCAAGTAAATGATTATATTTTAATTGAAGGTTATTTATCCATAGAGAAAAAACAGTCTAATCTATTGAATAAAACTCCAAAAAAAATTATTATTACCGTTTTAAAGGTTTATCCGTTTCTTTTAAAATAAAATCAACTTGAGATATAGCAAATCTGGCACAAACAAAAGGTAAAAGATTATATTCATTAATATTAATGTAATCATGCGATGTATCTTCTGGAAATTCTTTATATTTATGTATTAAATAGTGTCACTTGTCGTTTCATCGCTTACTCTAATTTAACAAAAAATTCTTCTATTATTTGTTTAGAATTTGGTAAAATCATATTAAAAATAGAAAATATAATAATATTTAATTAAATAATTTATAATCATATTATTTTAGTATAATTAATATTATTAAAAATAATTTTTAAGAAAAATTAAATGCTAACTTTAAAAATTTTTGTTTACACAGCAGTTATCTTTTTCGTTTCTTTATTTATTTTTGGACTTCTTTCAAGTGATCCATCAAGAAACCCAAATCGTAAAGATTTTGAATAATCTAAAATTCTATAAACTTCAAAAAACCTTTTAAACAAAAGTTTTTTGAAGTATTAAATCCAATCGTTTTTTATTTTTAAATTATTCTCAAAATATAATTAAATGTTTTTTTTCATAAAACTATATTACTATATA
>Ga0213867_1001010_pt1 | contig 12554 bp, 13 predicted proteins | sample PICome_12_FD_160120 | JGI IMG/M metagenome (GOLD analysis project Ga0213867, IMG submission 160120) | Coastal seawater microbial communities near Pivers Island, North Carolina, United States - PICO540 | ecosystem: Environmental > Aquatic > Marine > Coastal | place: USA: North Carolina... | reverse complement strand
AGGAAGATGGCATCGCACTTAATTTATCACTGGGGGAGGAAGATGGCATCGCACTTAATTTATCACTGGGGGAGGAAGATGGCATCTTAGTTGGCGAACCCGTCGGTTTGTTCGATGGAGTAATACTCGGTAACGCAGATGGATAAAGGCTCGGTATTTGACTGATTGTGAATCCGAACTGGAGTGTCCATAGCAACACTGTAAATATTTCGAAGAAGCCGCCTTTCATCATCTCACTCTCTGATTCTTTTCGTCTTTAAAAATATAAGTGCCGGTTTGTTTTTGTTAGGAATCGTGTGTAGCTGAACTCCAATTATGGACTGACAATGACGATGACTTCTTCTGTAAGCGCTTGCTGAGACGCCGAAAATCAAAATTGGACTGAAACTTTACCAATAACACTCAGAAAAGTTGCGGATTGTACCGTCTTCAGTGAATACGTTGTATTTATTTAATACGTTTTGAAATAAAACAGAGTGATATAAGTGTATAAATAATGATCACTCGGTCATTCACCAAATCGAAATTTTTTATGTATTAAGTCTTCCCGCAACGCGTTATGCGTGAGGTTTATGTGTGTGTGTGTAAAAAGCAGAGTTCCTCAAAACATTCCAAGATTTTGCGATTATTTATGAATCTATTGGAATGTTTCAACTAGGTTAGCTCTATTGGTTCGACTATGATTCGTAGATGACAGCGGAAATAGGTCAGGTCCAGGGTCCTACTCCGAGTGGTATACTGATGATTCTTGGAGAACCAGTGAATGTACGAATGTACATTTGTACGAACGAATAGATGGAATCAAATCGAATTTTTCGCAATACGTATGTACTAAATACTTAACAGAGACATGTGACAACAATACACATGTAAAAATATGAATGATCGAAACCGAAACTCACATGGAATCTTCTAGCTTCCATCGTAGAGCAATCCAATCAGTGTCATGCAGTCATGCTTGACGCTTGACAGTTTCTTCGAAGCACTTCGTATACTAAATAAAGTAATATCTGTTCATTGAACAACCGTTCAAAAAATATACCTACCACAGTGAATACGCTTTTTCCGCTTAAGAGTCACCACAGCTATTTACTACAGGTAGTTCATTACTTCGAAGTACAACGCTCAGAAAGGACACCGTCAATGAGTCCCCTTTTGACCTGCAAGGCATACATTTTCTGTCGTTGTTAATGCATGACGTTCATTTTGTCATTTTCAGCTTATTTCCTCAATGCGCACAACAAAGTGAGCTCAGATCAAAGTTAAAAGTAAAAAGCGCAAGAAAAGCATCTGCACCAAGACTGAGATAGTTGAGTTGTTGAGTTCCTTCAGACACCTGGTACCAGCTTCCGCAAGGCCGCAAGGCTATTTCACGTTGGCTTGTTCGCAGGGGATGGAACGATATTTTTGCACGGTATTGCAATACTTGGTGGGTCAAGCAATAAGCATTTCTCAAGAGGCTTGTAAAGGTGATTGCAGAAGAATGGGAGAAACCCTATTCAATAGTAAGGAATGAGTATCGCTCTAGTTAGAGCAACGACTCGATGCATTAGAGGTTCCAAGATCCCTGCGAGGAATATGTCGAATCGCTTTCGTTGGAAAGGAGGTGCAGGACTTGGACTTCTGAAAAATGATAATTACTTAGAGACTTTACATGTCAAGCAATACTTGAAGATTCGAGCAGAGTTTCCAATACAATTGAATTAGCTGAATGGCCCAACACAAGTTCCGAACCTCGTTGGCATAAAGATATACGAGTGTGGCGAGACGAAACTTAGCGTAATACCTAAAAAGTAAGAAAATCGTTGACATAAAGAATCATATGAATGTAGCGAGAAGAGAGTTAGCGTAATTCCTAACAGGCAATAAAATAAGTGATAATATCAAAATTTATTTTAAGCTTTATTCTATTATGTGAATTCGCAATGAGGATGTAAAGTCGCAAAAATGAAGAAATACGCACTCGATAAGATGTCGGAATAACGATAATGCTTACGTTGTGATGTCAGTTGGAGATGTCAGTTGGGGATGTGATCTCTATAATTACATTCTTAACGCATGAATAGTTGGAATAATTGGCGACGTTTGAGCGATAATGATTGGATTTTTAAAGTGATTTAGCTTGCGTTGAATTGCATTTTTTATCCAGGCTTTATTCAAACTATATGCTCACAAAATGAAAAAAACTAGTTTTACTACGTGCTTTGCTAGTTGGACATTAGCAAGAAAGGAAGCAGCCGACGAGTACGGCATTGACAATGTAAGCGGCATTTCATTCGGCTAATGAAGTGGTAGACGGCAACTACGATACCGATGATTGGGGTTTCATCTTAGTGGACGCCAGAAACGCTTTTAATGAACTAAACCGTTATACGATACTTTGGAGGATTAGACCCTATGGCCTAGCGGTTGTAGGTTTGCATTCAAATGTATTTGCTGCTGGATTTCCCTTTACATCAGAGGACGAGCTGGGACATCATTCTCTCTCTTCGAAAAGACAGGGGTCACCCATGGTTTTTTTTCCATGCCTCTTTACGGATTGGCTAGTTTACCCCTTATCCGTAAGCTTAATATTGAATGCAAATTAGATCGGCACCTTTGATATACTGATGACAGTGGCGCTGGGGCTAGTTTTGATGATCTGGAAAAGTACTTTGAGCTTTTAAAAGTGTACGGTCCATACTATGGGTACACACCTCCACCAATTAAATGTATCCTAGTGACGAGTGATCGAAACTTATCATCCGCAAAGTCAAAGTTTGAGCGCTATGGTATGAAAGTTGTTACTCGGAGTCGGTACCTCGGCGGTCTCATCGGGTTCCCAACTCTACGATCCGAATGGCTAAGGGAGAAAGCCAGTTTTTGGGAGAAGGCAGTGAAGACAATGGCTAGGGCAAGTAAGAAATTCCCTCAGATAGATTATGCTGCGATGAAAAGTTCTCTACAGATGGAGTGGCAATATGTTTATCGTACAGTAAGTGACGCAGGGACGTTCTTTGACGGAGTTGAAGAGGCATTAGCATCAGCGTTTCTACCCTCTCTTTTCGGTGTTGACGAAGACGTTACATGCAAATATCGACAGCTAGCAGAACTACCAGTCAGGCACGGCGGTCTAAGTTTAAGGAATCCAACAACCAATTCTAAAGAGGGTTTTAAGTTGAGCACTCTTTACTGCTCCTACCTCTTGTCCACTCTACGCGGTACAATTCAATACAGTCCAGATGACAATCTTCAATGCCAAAGCGAGGTTATGCCGGAGTCGTATCGAAGCAACCTACAAAGCAAAATTCAAATCTGAAGCTGATCAGTTCCCTCAGGATACTGAACATACCTTGAAACGATCAAAAAAAGAACAGGGCGCTGGCTCAGTGTCATGCCTTAACACGTTAGTGGAACAATCCTATCTTCGGCTTAGTTTCGCGATGCTCTAATACTCCGATATGCACGCGTACCCTCGAATCTACTAACTTCTTGCGACGGATGTGGCGAGTCCAAGGAGTTTGATGTGAATCACGCCCTTGACTGCAAAAAGGGTGGATTGGTCACAGTTCGACACGACGAAATTTGTGACGAACTCAGAGATCTACTAGCACATGTGTCGATACGAACCTATGATTAATCCTGCAACGATGCGTGTCAATGGTACCAAAACGCATATGCCAAGTGCTTCCTCTTCGTCTGACTTTCTGAATACCGATCGTGGTGATCTATTGGTTCGCGACTTTTGGGAGAAATCGACTGATACCATTATTGACGTTCGTGTGACGAATCTTGACAGCAAATCTTATAAGAATTTGCCACCCAAGAAGGTCCTGGAATGACGAGAGAAAGAGAAGAAAAAGAAATATTGCAAACCCTTCGAGAACCAACGTCGCCATTTCACACCCTTCGTAGTACCGACGGACGAAATGTTCGGTGTTGAAGCCCGAGCATTTCTCAAGAGGCTTACAAAGGTGCTTGCAGAAGAATGGGAGAAGCCCTATTCAGTTGTAATGGGTTTCATCAGTGCTCGAATGAGTATCGCTCTAGTTAGAGCAACGAATCGATGCATTAGATGTTCCAGGACCCCTGTGAGCAATATGTCGAATCGCTTTCGTTGGGAAGGAGAAGCAGGACTTGGACTTCTGAAAAGCGATAATTAGTTAGAGACTTTACATGTCAAGCAATATCTGAAGATTCGAGCAGAGTTTCCAATACAATTGAATTAGCCGAATGGCCCAACACAAGTTCCGAACCTCGTTGACATAAAGAATCATATGAATGTAGCGAGACGAAACTTAGCGTAACAAATAAGAGGATTACACCTCCCCGGCGAAATACCGACCCAAATTTATCGAATTTTTGTTACAGAAAAGAAAATCCGCAAACATTGGTCGTCAGTTTAACCGCATACAATTATCATCAATAGAACGGGTTCGTCATGCTAATTTCAACCATACACCGGTATTGCATTTCGGAATAGAGACAGTGTAGCAGGACTTATCGGAGAAAGGTTGAGGATTTACTAATTATTATTATTTATAGTTGATACAACATAAAAAATCTAGTAGGGTTACTAGATACGATTATTCAATACGAGGAAAAACTGAATTTCTCTTTGACCCCTATGATTTTAAAATCTGGAACGGATTTCCGATGTTTGCCAAAAAAAGAAATAGTATTGGCTCAAATTTTTTTGAACTGTATGCTTTTATTATATTAACTTCTACTCTTGTACTAGGTATAAATGACTTTGTGATTATAACTCGTCCTCTTCATCCGATACCGGTTCGGAAGAGGAGTAGTAGGGGTACGGGTTCTGATGTTCTAATATATTTATTGGCCTCGAGGTACGCGAAAAAATATTTGCCCTGATACGCCTAGTGATTCTAGTGATTTTAAAATAGGCCATATTATATTTCTTTTTTACTGTATGCCTTTATTACATTAACTTCTATACTATCTTTTTCTTGGGAGAAAGGAGCAGTGTGTTGTGTTCAAAACAACCAGGCAACCATTTGTATTTCTGAACGAAACAAAAGCATGAATTTCATTCGCAACCAAAGACGGGTGACTCTTATTGCTGGGGGCGCAGTGACATATGTTATTTCTGTTGCTACTGCTTATTCCTACCTTACTGCGGGATCATCGAACAGTTCTGACGACAGCGCTAATGAAAACAAAGGTCCAGCACTACATTCCCCTGGAAAATGTACATGTCACGTTGATAATCCATTACGCAATCAAACATATAATAAAATTGCGTTTAAGTATGACTCTGACATAGATATGGATGAGTTTGTTATGGGGATAAAGCTCCTACGTCGCTTCATGCTGTATTGGTATGCAAATGGGAACGTGCTAGAAGTTGGAGCTGGTACTGGAAGAAATTTGAAATATTATCCAATGAAGAACATAAATCGAGTGTTGATTAGCGATACTTCTTTCGAGATGCTCTCAGAAGCCAAAAAGAAGATCAGTGAGTTGCCACTGGAAATACGAGAGAAATTCATTACATCTCAGTTAGATGCAGAAAATCTGTCCCAAGTTCCAGACTCAAGCTTTGATACAGTTGTAGATTCATTTGGTTTGTGCAGCTTTGATGATCCCGTGGCTGTTTTGAAAGAGCTGCAACGAGTTTGCAAACCGAACGGAAAAATTCTTTTATTAGAGCATGGTCGTAGTAAAACTTGGAAAGGAATCACAACGCACCTAGATGCAAATGCCGAACGTCATGCTATGAATTGGGGTTGCGTTTGGAACCGTGACATCGATGATATAGTGGAGAAGTCTGGACTTAAAATTGACACTATTAATACCTTTCACTTTGGAACAACATATTACATAATTGGAAGTCCAAAGGAAAACTTTTGATATCAACCTAAGGTCATTCATAATTCACTAGGAATGAATAGTGAAAATTTGAGTTATCACATTTCTGCCGCAACTACAATAACTCCAGTATATTTCCGTAGTTGTCGTACTCGTGGGCTAACAGTGTTTAAGACCCATCCCGGCGAAAAACGGACCCACAAGAATCTACCAAAGAGAAAATTGGATATAGCTCAAGACGTTTTCGAAAGTTAATAGCATCACAAAATTATGTTTACTTTAAGAAATTCATACCAACAATCTGTTCTGAACAAAATGCGTAAATTTCAGAAAGAAGCAAACATGATCTCATGTCTGGTAGATTAGTGTGAACTACGAAATGACCCTACAAAGAACTTCAAACGCTCTGATACAAAATACTTGTAATTGTTTCCAAGCAGAGCGCATCTTAGTATTAGTCAAAGAACAAATCCATATTCTTGGCAACTGTATATAGCAAAAGGTTAGAGTCAGGAACATCCTCTGTCCTTCTTCTTCAATAACCGCTGCTATGATATATAAATTTTAGCATGCTATGTATGGTTGAAATCAGCATGACGAACCTGCCCTAATGATAACACTTTTATGCGCTTTAAATAATGAGGACTGCTTGCAACTTTCCTTCGGTAGCGAAGTTGGCAAAATTGGGTCGGATCTCAAAATAATCCACTAGAATTGAAAAACCACTGTGCTGACAAAAAATCGAAGAGTGCAAGGTATGCCGTTTTTGATGCCCCTACAAGCTTGCATTAAAGTCACATTTCTCCCATTTACCGATTAAGATTACTACTTCTTATGAAGCTAGTTGTAGCCTTATCTTCTTCGTTATTAGTTCATAAAAAAATATGAACTGGCGCAAACCAGATAGCAACCAGTATTTGCTTTAACAATGTAAATTACATAAAGAGCATTACTGACAAATGAGATGTCTACAAATTCATTATATCGAGAGCGAGCGATAAGGAGACAAATAGGTAAAAACTTCCGTCTCGATCTAAAACATACTACCGAAGTTACTTCTCACAAGAATACATGCCCGTTATTTTCAGTTTCCACATCATCTACTTTCAAGCTACTCTCCACAGTCTGGACATTTATATGTTCATCGTCTACCGGTCCGTTCTTTTCGGAAAGCAACTCTTCTGCCCTGTTACTTTCTATATCAATATTATCTTGATCAATTTTGACTGCATTACTCACTAAACTATTGATTCCACTTGATGAAACATCTTCTCCAGGTTTTTGATGCATATGATAAACTGTCGCCGATCCAAGAGGCAGTTCTGGTGCCGTCATTAGATCATCTTGCATACTCTTTGACGAATCTGCTCCTGCACCAGAAGTTGCTTCATTGTCTAGTTCTTTACTAGAAGAAGCAATACGAGCTCGCCGTTTACGTTGTCTTTCTTTATCTTTCAATCTTTGCGAATCACGTTCTTCCGGGGAAAGTGCTGCCCTACGTAAACGTTGACGCTCTGCATCTTTTGTTCGCTGTAGAAGACGTTGATCTTCTGTAAGTGAAGCCCTTCGTGCGCGTTGGCGATTAGCGTCTTTTTCACGTTGCTTAAGTTTTGCACTGTTGCTGAGGCCCCTTCTTCGTCTTCGTTGTCTTTCTGCTCCAAGTTTTTTCTTGATCTTTGCTTTCATAATATCATGGCGTATCGTGCGATCTTTACTTGATTCATTTCGCGGATCTACTGCAGGTTCATACTTTACTCTGATGTTGAAACAAATGCAAAGATGTCAACAAAAAGATGATAAACACAATAACTTTCTTCTAAAAATGGAACCTTACTTGTGGAGCATGCATCGATCGTATAAAGTGCGATCTTCAGCAGAATATAAACATGCTTCAGAATCAAGATTATCTACGATTTGCTCTTCTGGTACTACAAACGATTCAACACCGTCATTATTTCCCTGGTTAGATTCCATTTCTTCTATTCGCAAATAATGAGTAAATCTTAAGAACATGAAACAAAAAAGTGGAGCATGCACGCCCGTCTTGCGAACTTCCAAGTTTTAGCCAGCTAAAGAGAACTCACAACAATTCTCATCGGCACGGACAGAGATCGAGGGTCAGCTTCGTAAACAAATAGAATTGTACGCAACAATCATATTAAGTTACTCACCAAAATCAGATGATTTTTACTTCGTTTATCAAAGTATCAATGTTGGTAAGTTTTCAGGTTCCTATTGTCGATGTTTGCAATTTTATTTGGAATGGTCGTGACGATGTGACGAGCTGCTGTTGCATGCTTGCATGGGGATCCTTGTCACATACTCTGTGTACGTACGCTCGTACAGATTGCGTTGTTCTCCTACTGCCTGCTGTGCGTACAAAATGAAACGGCCGGCAGTTGCAGATATTTGATTGGTCACAATACGTCATCAAGATTTTGGAACTTCGCGTATGACATACGAGCTATCTAAATTAGAAACACTTTGAAAAAGTTTGAAAACTTTCGACAGTAAATTTTTTGGAATTATTTACAAATATGAATACGCGAGTTTCGTTCACATTTGACATTTTGTTTACAAAATATGTAAATTATAAATGAATATACTATGCACCAAAGTAAGTTGTGTTGCATGACAGAGAGAAACGACAGGGAAGTGAGGCGTTTTGTAAACAAAAGAGTACACAGAATTCTCTAGCTAAAAAGCTAGAGCTAAAGCTAGAGAGAGAGGGCATTGAATGAAAATGCAAATAGTACCACTTTGTACTTTACGAGGGCATGCGGGTAACTCTATATCATCGGTTTGTTTTATCAATGAACATAAACTGGCATCATGTGAAAGTAAGAGCGGTACCTTGATTTTATGGGATTTGGAGCGCTTTCGGGTATTACAAAGAATTCAGGGAGACGGCAGTGGTGGTCTATACATTGGGAAAATCCAATCTGAACATGAGTGCTTATTTTATCAACAGCGAGATAAGATATCGTTATACAATGTAAACGATATGCAAGTTACGAAACGTATAAACACAATTGCCGTTGGCTTTTGTAAGGCTGCAATATGCGGCTCTTATGTCTTTTTTCCGTCCCAACCCGGCCCGCATGAAATAAAGATATGGGATGCATTTATTGATCCTTTGGCGTCTTCCATAATGACATTCACAGCTGTCGAGTCATCACCTAACACCAAAGCGACATCAAAACTTGGAATGATGACAAGTCTATCTGTGCTGGAACGTGGGAAATCTCTTTATGTAATGTGCTGTGGGATGGAGAGCGGTGACATTTTCCTGACTACCTTTACCATAAATAGTGGAGAACAGCTGGGATTGAAAACGATAAACTATATCCACAGGTGCTCTATTTCAGTTGGCACTGAACCAGTGCTATGCATCGATTTGGCTGTCAGTGCCTCGTCATCGATTGATGATTTTGGCAACTCAATAGTAGGAATAGCAGGGATTGCTGGTGACGCAGCCGAGTTAGCTATCAAGAAAGATCAAGGAACTATATTTATATTCAAGGTTTCATCGCCTAGCGATTTCAGCAACGCCGTTCTTTGTAAAATAAGAAAACGCCTAGAAACTTGCCCTATCGGAGATCCAACTTTGTCGGGGAAACCAGGAGTTGGATGTTGCACGTTTCGAAGTGACGGAAAATTGTTCGCCGTTGGAGGATGGGATAAGCGGACTCGTATATTTTCTCGTGGAGGGAAACTTCTACGCATAATGAAAGGCCACAATAGTAGTATCGTTGACATGGAGTGGCAACCAACAAGGCAACTATGTTACAAGGATCAATTTATGACACAACCTTCACGTCTAGTAACAGCAGGTGGTGATGGGCGCATATGCGTTTGGGAAGTTGAGTTGTAGTTACGATTTGTCCGCGGGTGGAACTTCAATGCAATTCACTTCCATTCATGTACATTATCCGATCTTGAAGTTATGTATCCTCTTTTGTATATCGTTGATGCATTTCAATATTTGTTGTGTAACTTTCGACAAAATGTTATTTGCAGTGCGAGAACTTGGACGACGTCATAAAAATTTTATTTCAATATCAGCTCATGAGACGATTTGTTTTCGTTGTTTCAGAACTCTACTTTATACTAGAATTATGTCCACGTAAAATTTGTTTGTGCAGGACATCATAAAAGTCCGCTTTGCGAGACTACCTCGAAAAAATAATGAATTTAGCAAACAGCTAGAAATAGATAATATCTTAGAGCAGCATGTTTTTCCTTAAACGATGGCCCTACTAGGCGAATAAATATGGGTTCAAATTTGTGTCACTAGACCGCAAATTTACGCTTTCATCGTTGGTGCCGCTAAAAGTCGTCAAACGCGAAAACATTCTTGACACATTGTACTTTACACTCTTTTGCCTTTTTTTGTTGATACCTAAAACAGTCTTGGCATCATTCGATCCGTAATAATCAAGCAATTCAAGCATATCATCAAGCCGTTCTTGATCTTGACCAGATCCAACTTTCAACTCGCAGTACTGGGCTGGGCTGCGAAACTCCGAGCTGGTAGAGAAATAGGAGTCAGTAACGAGCACTTGACAGGTACACTCACATTCATTTTAATATTACCTTAGTTTGTTTGGGTCAGCGTCGGAATCAAGAAGGATACGAAGGCATTCAAGATGTTGACGAATAACTGCATAATGGATAGGACAAAATCCTTCGGCATCTGGAATATCGACTGGGTGGTTTGCATCGATAGCCGTGAAAAGCATTTCATCGTCGCCAACCCAAGCAGCACTATGCATGGAAGTGCGCATGATTCCGTGCTGCCAACCAAAATGAGCTTCATCTCTACTATTTTCATTCTTCACCGCGAATTCAATTGCACGGAGCCACGCTTCCTTCTGAATTTCATCTGGACACAGGAAAGCAATAGAATCTGACGTCATAATTATCTGAAAGCCGTGGATATGTTCTTCTTCACCCCTCCCTGTATAATTTGAATCATCTTGATCGGTGAACATCATATCAAACACTGAAACAATACTTGCAATACTTGCACATGATTGCAAGGTTCGAACTGCATTTGATCCCACTGTCTTCACTTCGCACACGATAAAAGCCTGTTGAAATGGGTTATTAGTATTAATGAATACCTCGTAACCACACACAATTGACACTTTATTGTCGTCAAAATAAACTTACATTCGTCAAAATGGTAAGCTCATGAGCAATAATATCTCCTTCGAAGTACGTCGATGACCTAAATAGTTGACCCCTATCATCCAGAACTATTGGACCCTGCTTCAACACTACGGACTTCTGAGTGATATTTTCTCGAAAAGCGCGCTCCAAATCTTTACCCACTAATGGTCCAAAGATACTCGCCCTTGACCCCTTCGAGCCAATCCGCGAGCTGTGTTCAGACTTTTCTCTAAAAATTTCAACTTCCGTGCGTCCATTTAAAACCCCGAAAAGTCCCAAAGAAGTACACATTTCAACTATTTCAGCTCTGATCTGTAAGTTTTTGTTTAAAAAGTCTTCGTCAAACACTTTCGGACTCATTCTCTTTTCCCACCTTCTAATGTCCCTTATAGTTGCATTATCTATGATCGAGCTCCTAGAATTTTCTTTTTTGGAGCAACCGTTTGAATGTTTAAATTCTTCGTCATTACTGAAATTGAACAGAAGATAGTTTTAACCATATATACAAAAACTAGAAACGAAAAAAGAAATTACAAAGTGATTTACCTTGTAACATCCAACTGGGATAAACGCAGAGATCTCATCATCCGTATTGAGTTATTGAAGGACTTCCAAACTTCATCATCGGGATTCATCGACAACCCTCCTTTCCGAGATTTCGTGAGAGAAGATGTATCGAAATCATCTCTAAGCTCGCCAACAGCTGAATGTTCATCGGATAAATCAACATCTTCATTATCCTCGTCCTCTTCCTTTTTGTCATTTCGTCCTTCTCCTTCTCCTTCTTCATTCAAAAACCCATCTTCGTCATTACTACCAAACGGTAGATAGGTTTCTTCAATATCCTCATTCGACGGTGGGTCTGTCATTTTATATTTTTGGACAAGTGTTAAAAGATATATTTTAATTTTGAGAACCTTGTTATCCGATTCTGTTGCAGGTGCCAATGCTTATAATACCAATGTGCAATGTGTTTGAATCTCTCGAAGCTGGAATTAATTTAGGTTAAGCTGGAAACACACCAGAGATTGATGATGCTATCTGCGATGAAAAGGAGAGAGAGATAGCAATGGACAATGGGAACACTGGTGACTGTGATAAGTCTCTCAGTAGTAGTAGTGTATTTATTCCGAAAGAGCTCTGTTCACACAAACGTCTTATGGAGATTCCTTAAGCTCATGACGAACGGTTGTCGTCTAAAATGACCGCACAAATAGCATGCACATGTTTTAAGTAGTGAATATCTACGTCATGCCATATGTGTAAGTAATATTTCGAATTTAGAAACATGTATGTTCGTCTTAAGACAAATATAGACATTCTACGGGAATGACGAAATGACCCATGGATCCAACCATGTTCGAATTAAAGGTGTCATGATGTCACATGATTACGAGTACATGTACCGAGGCACCTGATATTATTATAATATATAATATGTGTGTACTATGTGTGACTAGTTTTCATAGATACTCGTAATGTCAATATACGAAATACGAAATACTATCTCGATATGATAAATAGCGAGCTTGGCTCTCTCTAGTAGATGCCTAAACAATGTGAAGGCA
>Ga0213867_1001009_pt1 | contig 12569 bp, 13 predicted proteins | sample PICome_12_FD_160120 | JGI IMG/M metagenome (GOLD analysis project Ga0213867, IMG submission 160120) | Coastal seawater microbial communities near Pivers Island, North Carolina, United States - PICO540 | ecosystem: Environmental > Aquatic > Marine > Coastal | place: USA: North Carolina... | reverse complement strand
TCAAAGTAGCGCTGAGCCTTGATGCGCTCATCTGTGATTTCGCTCTCAACAAAGTCTACAGCCTGCGCCATAGCGTCTTGAACGATACCTTCAATCTCGCGTCTGTCTTTTGCTTGTGGCTGCATGTGTTACTCCGTTCCGAACATACGCTGTGCGTTTTCTATTGTTGGCCCTGCCAGTAATCCGCCAGCGGCAGGCGCTAAAGTGGTCCCTGCAGCGCGTGGGGCTTGCAATAAACCTGACGCTAAGCCACGACCAAGGGCGGTGTTATAAATTGAACCAGCCCCCAAAGTAGCCCCTAATCCGTAAGTAGCTGCCTGCAGTGGTCTCCGCGCTGCCTGACCCGCAAACAAAGCCAGCGCGGCCCTATCAACAGTCCCAGAGTTTGGCACATTTGATGCAAGAGCCTCTGCGCCTTGCTGACCATATCTCTGCTGCGGAGCCTCGCCTCTTGCCGTTACTCGCTTGCCTGCAGACGTATCAGCCTTTTCAGACCCCTTCAAAAGCTGGCTTGGTGTAAATACGCCCTCTTGTCTGTTGGCCTTTACTATTGCGCTTCTTACTGGCAAAAATTGTCTAAAAGCAGCTTGTGTTTTTGTGTATTCAGACATTACCTTACGGTCTTTAGACTTCATACTGTCGCGCAATAGTTTCTGAACATCAAACAGCGCTTTCCCCATTTGGCGCTCCGTAGCTGTGCCGCCTCGCAAGAAGCTCATAGCCTGCTCACCTAATTCGCTATCCATGTTCTTAAGTGTCTGGCCTGTTACCAAGTTGCCTTGCCCAACTTTACTTGGATCAAATATGACCTGCAGTTGCTTGTTAAATTGATCCAATCCACTAGACCCAAGCCCACGGTTTTCACGTAATATCTTAACTAAATCGCTCTGGAACTTATTGTCTAAGTTCACTGAAAGCTTTGGAATAACATTGCTGTACGCCGATGATATAGCGTCATCCACAATTTGAAACGCCTCATTTCCAGCCATACCCTTTGGTATTTTTTTGCCCTTGCCAAGCATTCGCATGACGTTGTTCATTGCGCCAGTGTTAAAATCTCGTAAGGCTCTAGCCTCAGCATTGCTAATAATCTCACCTGCAAAGGGCATTGACTTTAGCTTTTCCTCAATAGCTCTTGCCGCACCCCCTACACGCTGAGCGGGCGTCAGCCTAACACCCTCTTTCATCATTGCTTTTGCGGCCTCAGTAACCCTTGGGAAAAGAACATCAGAGGCTTTGCCAACACCTGCGCCAACAGCGCCCCCTACTACGGCAGACTTTGCACGCTCTGCAGCGCCACCTTCACCCGCGCCAAAGCCATACAGAGCACCCTCAAGCCCAGCTACTTTAGCAGCACCTGTTACGCCAGCACGCGCAAGTCCAGCGCCCCCTAAAAGCGCGGTTGGCACGGAACCTATTAGCTCTGCGCCCAAAGCTGTGTTAGGATTTTGCTCTGCAAACTGCGCCATAGCAGAACGTATTTCCGCAAGTTTATCCTCATAAGTGCCATCGCCCTTCTTGAGGAACGCCTCAATCTCATCGCCAAATCCAAAAGAAAGACCCTGACCCACTGCTCTCGCAAGGCCAGTACCGTATCCGCTCTCTGCCTGTTCTTCTTGGGTAACTTTGCCACCAGACTGTCTACGCTGCTGCTCCCTGCGTAAGGCTTCTGCAAGCATTGCTTTTTGTAGTTCATCACTCATAGTCGCACATCACTTTATTATTGCAGTTGCATCAGTCTGTTAAAGTCAGCCTCAGAAAGACTTTGAAGGTATTGAGATAAAGCCGCGCCAGTTTTGCCTTGCGCTCCAGATAAAAGCTGATCGTCTGTCATCGTGGCTTTTGTGTCAGATACTGAGCCTTTCAGGTTAAAAACATCCTCATCAAACTCATATTCGTCAACTTTATCAAACCCCATTCCACCGTATAGCGCGTCAATGGCAGCATCGTGACGCTTGCGCTTGCTATCAAAAGACTTCAGCTTGCCCCTAAATAACGTTTCAATCTGCTGAGCTACGATCTCTTTATTCTGCAGCGCGTTAACATCGCCACCAAGGTTTGCAATGATTCTCAGAGCATCCTGCTCCGTCATCACGCCGCCGCCAACTGTCTCGATACGAAAGCGACCAATCAAGCCCTGAAGCTGCCCCTGAGCGACAGCAGCGTTTAGTTCTTCCTTACTTAGAGTAGTCCATTCAGGCCCAGCAATCCCAGATAAAAGTGTCTTTAGGGATGCTGTCATCTGATCGCCTAGGCGTTGAAAACCCTCATTTGTATTGCCAATAGACTTCATATAGCTCTGAAGTCTATCCATGCTGGTGCGATCTTCGCTAAGCCCTTCAGATAGCTTAACAAAGTCTCCGTAGTTGGGAATGGCTTTTGCAAAAGTTGCATCTGTGACGGGCTGCGCCTTACTTATATCAATAGGAACGCGCTGACCATTTACTGTCTCAAAAAATTCACCTTTGTTTGGGTCAAACATAACTTCGCCAATAATCCTATTGTCGTATCTGTATGTGCCTTTGTTTTGGATTGGCTGAAGGTCTTTCGCATCCATATACTCTTTAAAAGAGATTGGGTTTTCCATTCCCTTCACATATTCACTGTAGTTTTTATAGTCTGTCGTGTCGGTAACGCCATTTCCCTTAAGACTTTGCGTTAGATATTCTGACACACCTGCGCCCACTGGAAGTACACCAGTGGATACAGCACCATATATCTGGCCCGCCATCGCATCACCTGCATCTGCGCGCTGCTTTAGATACTCAAGACTTTTGTTGCGCTGACGTTGCTCTTTAGCTTCAGCCTTGCGCTCTTTCATGCTCGCCGCACGCTGCTCAATAAGAGGCGCAAACTGGCGTGGATCAGAACCTGCCATAATGCCCATCGCTAGGCGATCTCTAAGGTCATCGCTCAAGCCAAGTGCGCCACCTATGCCCTGCCCACCAAGTAGGCCACCTAGTAAACCTTGAGGTTGTTTTTGTTGAGTTGGTCCATTCATAGGTAAACCCTCTAACTTTATGCCCTTGGCAATTTGCATGACTTTCTGACCGTACTTTGGATCAGTTGCATATCCTGACTTCTGCAGTGCAGCAATCTGCTCCTCTAATGTCCCGCCAGAGCGAACACCCTCATAACGCTTGCCGCTCATCAATTTAGCGTAATCCTGAAAGCTCTCTTCTGGGCTGCCGTATGCACGGAACTCTTGCGGCATGCTAACCATCTTTCCATCAACAAACTCTTTTGTTTGCTGAGTAGAGCCTTTGCCCTTTATGCCAAACAAGTTGTAATTTGGGGCAGAGCGCCCATAACCTGTTTCAAGCGCAGCCTGTGCAAGCACAATGCGAGGATCAATACCCGTTGATCTGCTTACACTCTGCGCATAGGGCGCATACTGCGAAAAGAAGTCAGAAACTGCCATCCTAGATAAACGCTCCAATTAGCCCAAGTGGGTTGAACGGCGTGCGTGATGTTGTGGTGGAGCCGTAAGGAACGCCACTCAAGACAGACGTAAGTGCACCAAGTCCAGCCATAGGTGCGCCAGTTGCGCCGCCATACTGCCCCATAGCGCGATCAAGAAGCTGCTGCTGCAAGCCACGCTGGAACTGACCTTGTTGACCGATAGCGCCTTGCACTTGCTGCCCGATGCCAAACATTTGCCCACCAAGACCTGAAAGACCGCTTGCTGCACCTTGGCGAATGCCTGCGCCTTGGAATTGACCGCCAAACGTAGCCTGACGCGCTGCTTGTTCTCGCTGCGCCTGCTGCTGAGCCGCAGTATTTAAGGCACCCATGCTTGACAAGCCAGCAGCTTGCGTTAGGCCAGCCTGCTGACCTGCGCGCGCCGCATCCTGAGCAGCACCCGCAAGACCAGCTTGCTGAGATAGCTGCGCTTGCATCTGGCTCATTGCGTTTTCAGCCTGCATATTGGCTTGGCTTGCCTGTTGCTCAAATTGGGCTTGCTGAATGGCAAATTGATTAGCTGCTGCCATATTGCCTGCGCGTGCCGCCTGCTCGCGAGCCGCTGCCGCTTCGCGAGCTTGTTGCCCAAGCTGCTCAGCTTGAAAGCCTTGCTGCGATGCAAGTGTGCGTGCAGCTTGCGTTTGGCCGATGTCAAATTGGCCTGACTGCAAGGCTGTCTCAAATCCACGTTGACGCTGCTGCGCTGATAGCTGCCCCGCTTGACGCAGCGCCTCTCCAGCCAAAACACCCTCCTGCACAGCTTGGCGCGAGCCGCCAAATGCGCCTGCACGCTGAGCTTGCGCTGCAAGGTTTTCTGAAGCCATCTGGCGTTGGCGCTCAATGTCAGCCTGACCAGCCTCAATGACTTGCTGCTGATATGGCGACATGTATTGACCGATGTCAGTTGTAGCAAGCTGATTAACCGCAATCTGATCTGGAGCTTGCGCTGCCTGAACCGCGCCAACGCCTTGCATTCTCTCAGCCTCTGCAAGCTGCGCTGGTGTCATAGTTGCCGCTGAGCCTACAGTTGCGCCAGCAAAGGGAGTTGTGCGCTCTACAGTCGCGCCGCCGTAAACTGCTGTCGGGCCAGCCGTTGCTGCCTGCATGGTCTGCGGCTGAAACTGAGATAGACCCGTAAGAGTTTGCTGAGCCTGACCTAGCGCACCAGAAGATTGCTGAAAAATGTTAGGCCCAGTGGGCTGCACCATTTGTGGCTGTCGTGGTTGCGCGACAGTCATTGCATTTTGCGGCATTACTGCTGGTTGCAATGCGCCACCTGCGACTTGCGTTGCTTGATTTGCTGAACTACCCATTAAATGAACCCCAATGCATCTAGTGCTCTGTTTTTGGTTTCTCTTATGCCGCTAAGTAGACCGCCCGTGCTTTCGCCACGTAAAACTGGGCGAGGGCTAGATGCGCGTGGGTCTGCGTTGGCGCGGCGCGCGCTTTCCGCTTTGCGCTCGTCCATGAATTGCCTCATGTTTGGCCCATCATCGCTGCCGCCGCCAGACGCAGGCATTTGACCGCCACCAACTGCCTCACCTACATCAAATGTAGGCGGCACATATGCTGTAGCCGCGCCTGTAATTGGGTCAAAACCTGTTTGATTAGCGAAAAAATCGTACTGCTCTGGACGCTGCTCACGCAGGCGCTCCATTGCGCCTTGGTAGATTGGGTAAGAGCTATACCCCGTCATGCCGCCTTGGGTAACAGTAGGCATCCCCATATCTAACCCAGCAGGCGCTGCCATGCCAAACGCAGATGCCATACCGCCTACATTCTGCGCCATAGCTTGCTCATACGGATTTACCGCTGCGATTTCTGGCCCCATGTAGGGGATGTACCCCATTTGCTGAGCTTGCTGAGCCTGCTGAACGGCGAGGCGACCAGCTTCCTCTAGGTACTCTGGGATTTTTGTTTCCTGAGTGGTCTTACTGCTACCCATATTAAAACTCCAAGTGCATTGTTATGGAGTGAGGCTTCCAGCCTATTTTCTCCAAAGGTTTCTGCCATCCAAAACGACCATCAAAAGAAGCAAAGGAACAGCCCTGCAATTTTGCCCATTCTTTCACATTTTCAGTCATTTGTAAAATTTCATCCAATTCACCACCTGCAAGGAACACATGCAAGGCATTTGTGTCGTGATATACCACGATTTCAGTAATAATGCATCCTCGCTCTGTAGGCCATAACTGCATTTTGCCAGAACGTATGCCCGCGCACACCTCTGCCCAAGTATTTAGATTGCCCGAACGCTTTATTGCATCCTCAATCCAAGGACGACAACGCTCTAGCTCACTTACAGGACTATGCGCATTCATCCGTGCAACCTCGTTATAGCAATCGTTGATGCAGGTGCAGCAGGCGCAAATGCTGTCGCAGCCGTAGCATCTAAAAACCCGCTTGTGCTATCTACGGCCCACATAGCTTCTAAATAATCATTAGCACTTACATCAAAGATCGCAGAGCGTGACACAACCAGCACTGAACCGTTTTGGTGCAGCGCGTTTTTCATGGTTGATCCTGTAACGTCAGTCCCATTAATACGAGGCCAAAACCAGAAGTTTACTGTGCTACTGGACGTTGATGCAATCTGCGCAGAAAAGCTAATCATGTATTGACCAGCTTCAGCAAACACAATGCGACTTGCAGGCGTGCCGTTTGTTACACCTTCGGCAATGCTAGAGGTGTACGTTAAAGCGTACGCTGTGTTTGCGGATGCCGCTGTTTGGTCTGTCGTGACTGCGCCAGCGTATTGACCGTCCTCAAGAACGATCTGCACAAACGCGCCATCCTTTGATACAACGGGATACTTGTTCTCACGATCCCACAGAATAACGCCATCCTCTGCCGCGCTGTCATAATCGCGTCTGTGCGTAAGAAAAGAGCGTGTCCTCATAAGCCACGCACTAAACTTCTCTGCCCATACCTTGAAATCTGGGCCTACTGGGGGTGCGCCATAGAAACTCATCGTTTACTACCTTGTCGCGCATCTAGTCGCATGACACCCACACGCCAATCTGCTGCCTCTGCACCCTCAACGCGCATTCTGACCTGACGACCTTGGAAGCGCACAGATGTTGGGTTTGACGTGTTAAACGGCCCTTTTTCTGTCTCCGTTGCATTAGGGTAGTTGCGCACCTTGAACTTCAAGTCCACATCGCCCTGCGTCTTTTCATCAGGTATGACGTTGGTGACTTTCATCAGACGCTCGCCTGTGCCAATAGCAATTGGGCCTGTCTCTGCATATGGTGTTGCGCCATCGTAATCAAATCCAACTTCATGCTCATACACAACGCCATCAGATTTTACCAAGAACGGTAAGCGGAATACGCCGCGATCTACACCCGCCGTGCGGTCAATGTCGCCAGTAGACCAGATGTTTTCAACGTAATCATATGCAACGTACTTGTCGCATTCATCGCTATCTTGTGACTGATATACCCACCAAATCTCATTCCACTGGCTGTTGACCATTGCCTGCACTTTTGATGCTTGGTCATAGTTTATGTTGCTAAAGACCAAATCCGCAACTTCGCACGGTATCTCACGCACCTGACCGCCAGAGTACAAAAAGAAGCCACGGCGACCCATCCAGATTACGCCTGCATCCACAGAAGCATATGCACCCGCCGCAATCAATCCACACGCTGTGCCGACACGCTCAAAACCGTACACAAAAGGTGGGCCTTGGTATGTCATTGTATGCGCGTCTTGATCTGTCAGGATTAAAGACTGACCGCGTGTGCGCACACCCGCTAGGATCGTGCCGTTGGTTTGCAACTCAATGTCACCAGCTTGGTTTGTCGCAGCCGCTGTCCATGTGTTGTAGTCTTCCTGATCTGACCAAGCCACACGCTTAGAGGATGGCTGAGACACGCTGTAATCCGCTGCAAGAGCAACCAAGAAGCGTTCTTCTGTTACAAATGCAGCCGTGCAGCCTGTAGGCGCGTTGGTGACTGCTGTAAGATCGTTGGACGTATTCAAGTCCCATGAATAAATAACGCCATCGTCAGATGAACACGCGATTAGCTCCTCACCCCAGTTATCTAGCGACCATGTAGTTGCGCGTAGAATAGAACCTAAGTCTGGACGTGCTACACCCCAACCAAACAAGCCCCAACCGCCAGAACCCCAGCCAGTGTTTACCGTTGCATTTACGCGGCCTGTTGTAAGCCCACTAGGTGTAATGTCTGCCGTAATGGAGCTTTCCAGCATAGCAGTCACAGTGTCATGCGATCCAAATGCAGCAAAACGCTCACCGTCATTGTCTACCCAACAATGTACGCCGCGAACAACACCACCTGCATCTACTGGGCTATTGTCAGACTGTGCGCGTGGCCTCCAGCCGCCAATCGGACGTAAGGCATCCTCATGCCAGCGCACTAGATTTACGTCACGCCAGCGACCCTGAGATTGATACTCTGTGCCGTTTGCGTACTGCCCCTTTGGGATATTTAGCGGGACTAAAGGCATATAGAAACTCCCATTGATTTACGAATTTCTGTTCCAGACACAGATTGTATATCTTCATTGAAAAACTCTTGCTCAATAGTATACCCTACTTTTCTGCCATATGTAATATTTGTTACATTAGGAACACGTTGGACAATGTATTGACCTTGATAAAACGGCTCTAAATCACGGTCTATAAAATCTTTTACAGTTTTAAAATCAAAAGGATTGTTGGAGTTGGTGCCGCAGCAACCACGAACTTGTATCACAACCTGCCCTGTCTTTTGAACTGCTTTATCAAATAAAGCCCTGTGACCTGTATGCCAAGGTTGCCATCTACCAAGCATTTGAACAGTGTCTTTAGTCCAATCAAACTCAGGTCTGCGCTTGTTTTCTTTAATATAGCTTGCAATAAATAACGCCCATTTTTCAGCGTTTCGTTCTGTAATCCTAAAGTCGTAATGAGAAGGCGTAGTGAAAATTTTATTCGTGTCTTCAAAACGACTTTCAAGTAACGTGTCTACCCAAACGATCCAATCTGCTGAAAACAAAGTTCTAAACTCGTCAAGAGGTGCAACAAAATCGGCAATGACATAGTTAGAACTGGAAGACTTGCATAAGTCCCTCATGCGTTTCGCTTGACGCAATCTGCCGTTATAAGAAAAGTCCCAATCATTAGCCATTTCTCGCACAACATCTGCATTATATAGCTGTGCGCCTAAATGCCCCTGAAGGGCTTTAGCTAAAGTTGTCTTCCCTGAACCGGGAAGCCCCATGATAATAACACTAACCATTTTAATTAAGGCTTTGTAGGCCAGTCAGCATCTTCCAAATTAGGCCAGTTGGCGTGCGTGGTGATGTCACGCAATGCTTGGCGATAATCTGCCCATTCAGAAGATAGAGTGTTATCACTCAACGCCATCCAATCAGTTTCAGCTAAAAGTGCATCTCGCTTTTCACGACCAGCACTTTCAGCGGCAGCAGACGCTTTTACTGCAAGCTCCGCTATTAAGGCTTCTTTTTCTTCAGGAGTATATTTCTGCACAATTTCCCATTGCTGCACAAAAACACCGTTATTCTCAACAGGGGTTAGTTCCCTAGCTTCTTCAAACTGAGAGTTATATTCTTCTGGATCAGACAACTGAAAGGGTGCAAATCCATACTCCCTAACGTCAACCTTAGACATATCTTCGGGAAAGCTGACGTTTTTGTTTTCAAAACGTATGCGCTGAACCGCGAGAGGCCATTCTATCGGCGTATCGTTTTCTAACTTAACATACATAGTGCTTTTCTCCTATATTGCATGTAAACCATCATACAATGTGTTCGTCATCTCGTCACTTATTTGCTGAATGTTTTGAGGCAAGACAACATTATTCTCACGAAACTCTATTTCTTGCCTAACATCATGCATACCGACAAGGCCGTACACATTATCATCTTCAACAAATACCCGTTTGATCGTACCAAAGTCGTGCGCAAAGGGATTAATCTCACAGTGCTCATATATTTTCTCTAATACCATAGCAGGATTTTCTACAAGCGATTTGTACGTCACAAACAAAAACCCCTCATCACGAATGTATTTGGCATATTTAATGCCTTCAAGGGGCAAGGTGAGCGGGTCTGTATTTGGCAAAAGAAGGTCTGTATACACATCACCGACCCAACCGTTATCCAACCTAAGTTTTGCAAAAGACCGTACAATTTCATCTACGGGACGAACTAAGACGACCACTTTTGGGTTTTCATCTATGTAACGCTTTATCATTTGATGGTTTTCATAAAGCGTCCAAGTACGGCACTTGTCAAAGACAATATCTTTGCTGACAGATTTATAATACAAAGCGGGAAGCTCTGTCATAATGTCTTTGCTAGTTTGCTCTAATCTGCGACTTGCCTTTAAAGCGTCTTCTGCTGGGCCATTTATTGAACACTGCATATCCCACATCATCTGACATAAAGCAGAACGCCCCTCTGAGTACACAGAAGGGTTCTGCATCAAAATGTTTGAAAGCAGCGTAGAGCCTGTTCGCGGCAGTCCACTTATATAGCAAAGTCTTTGCTTCATTACGGGGTACCAACATCCGTGGTTGGAAACTGACGTGTATCGCCTGGGAAAATTATCCGCACGGCACCATTTGCCCCCGCCGCGTTCCCTGCTCCGTTGGCTTGCGTTGACTGTCCACCCTTGCCAACAACTACTGTGTAAGATGTGCCAGGACTAACCGTTATGTTGTTTTTATAAGCTAATCCGCCGCCCCCGCCGCTTTTATAGCTTGTAGAGCCGAATGCCCCACCGCCACCGCCAAAGTAGCCTGGTGAGCCGTATTTTGCAAAAGTGCCACCGCTACCGTCACTACCGCCGCCGCCGCCGTTGACACTAGCTGCCGTACCCCCAGCACCGCTAGTGCCTTCTCCAAAAACATTAACACCGCCGCCAGAAGCCCATCCAAGACCGCCGCCACCGCCACCACCAGCACCGCCACCTGAACCTGCTGTTCCCGCAACATAACTGCCACCGCCGCCACCGCCGTTACCAGAGTAGCCTGCCGCACCGCCGCCACCACGACTTCCGCCTTGACCGCCACTGTTGTTTGCATCACCGCCAGATGCAGTGCCGCCAGCATTGGTAGCATTGTTGCCAGCCGCGCCGCCATTAGCCTGAACGACTGTCGCTCCTACCGTTATCTTTGATAAGCCGCCAGCTTCTGATCCAACAACATGACCTGAACCTCCCGCACCAACAACAACAACGCTAATAGACGTTACTCCATCAGGACATGTCCAAGAATATGTCCCGGGAACTGCAAATAAACTTTCACCTCTAGGCACTTCGTCTACTCCTCCTGCCATTAATGTTTTTTTCCAATTACTCATTAGAAAAGTCTCCTAAATCATCTGTTACGACGGCGTTTTCAAGTCTTTACCCGCAGTAAAGCCATACCAAGTTGTGCCGCCATCATGCGTGTAAAAAACAAATTGATCCACTGCTGAAGCAGTATCGGTAAGGGTGGGAGCGGTGCCGCTAGGGAAATCAACCGATGCAGGCCACGTAATAGTGTAACCGCTGGCACCTGCGTCCTGTATTACCTTGAGAGAAAACCCATAGGCCGTACCGCTTGCGGGTGGGTTACTCCATGTAAAAGTCGTTACATTTTCACTCAGAGTTAATGAGAAAACATTTCCTGTTTCGCAGTTGAGTGTAGCTGTACCACTAGATGATGTAATTGCCGAAAAAGTTTCGTTATAGCTTTTGGCCTTCAGTTCTTCTGAAAGGTTTACGTCACCATTTGCATCCGCAGTAACAGCCTTGCTTGCTTCCGATGTGCCAAGCGTTGTGATGTCGTTGTAGTTTAACTCCGCTGCCGATGCTGTAATCCCCAGCGTGGTTAGCGTTGTCGCGTCAATAATTGCCCTGACGTTCGCCGCAGCGCCAGAGCCATCGCAGTAGATAATACCAGTTGATCCATTGGCTACAGTGACATTATCGCCAGTGCCTTGCGTGAACGTGCAGTCGTATCCGCTGTTGTTGTCTACAAGGTAAAACTTACTGGCATCGTTTGGACTTACGGTAATCGTGCAATCCTCTGTCGCGCCAGATAGCACCAGAACTTTATACATCCCATCATCCAAGCTATCGCCTGTAGTTCCGTCTGTTGTGCTTAGAGTGTGCGCCGCAGCAGAGGATGATAGGTCAATCGTGCCAACGCCAGATGCTGCACGGTCTAGAATGTCAAAGTTACGATTTGTAATCTGACCCCATGTATCTGTTTTTTCACCATCAGCGATCTTTTCAACCGCGTTATTAAGTGTCCAAGTGCTTGCCATATCAAATTCCTTTGCTTATCGGCATCTTACCGCTTTTATGCCGCAGCGTCTACGGATAGTACGCCGTACCATGTTGTGCCGCCATCTCTTGTCCAGAAAACGTAAATGTCAGTTTCACCGCTTGCGGGTGCATCTGGTGCAGTACCACCCGCCCAATCTACAGAGGTAGGCCATGTGACTGTGCCACCGTTTCCTGTTAGCTCTAAGACAAAACCTAGACTCCATGCATTAGACACACTATTAAACGTAAACGTGGTATTACCTGTCATAGTTAAGCTAAATGCTTGGGCGGTGTCGCAGTTTACCGTTACAGATGTGCCTGATAGTGCGACATAATCTTCGTAGTATACGGAGTAGGTGTACAGAGGCGCAGTGAACTGTGCATAAGTTCCCGCAACAGCCAATGTAGAATTGTTACCTGCTGTAAAGTAAATCAGGTTATTCTGGAAATTGATATAAGTATCAGTATCACCTTCATGGTAAATGTTATCAGCAACATAAATATTATCTACTGCGTTAAGATCGCCATCTATGTTTGCACCAGTGCTATGGGTGTTAAGCTTACTTGAGCCATTATTATATAAATAAACACCTCCATTATGTGTGCAATACAATAACCACTCATTATCAACATCATTATACAAACCAGTAGTAACGTTGTTATCATGCATAAACACAGCCCGACCGCCAATGCTATAGCCCTCATAGCCACCATGCGCACCGCCATCAATCTGGATAGAGCCATAGCCGCCAGTGACAGGTTGGAAGTAGCCGTTGCCTGTGTCGCCTAGACGTACACCTGTGGAGTTGACTGTGATCTA
>Ga0213867_1001008_pt1 | contig 12569 bp, 11 predicted proteins | sample PICome_12_FD_160120 | JGI IMG/M metagenome (GOLD analysis project Ga0213867, IMG submission 160120) | Coastal seawater microbial communities near Pivers Island, North Carolina, United States - PICO540 | ecosystem: Environmental > Aquatic > Marine > Coastal | place: USA: North Carolina... | reverse complement strand
TGCACGCGACTATGCAGGACTGCAGTTGCCTGATTTATTTGTGTATTGTCAGCGAGTTATTCCAGAATTGGAGCTGTCTTGCGAAAAGGTCGACGCTTACATTGCTCATTTGCTGTAAGCATTTTTACAGGATTGCTTTTATTTAGGGTAGGGTTGAGCAATCTCAGAGCGGATTACTTTACTTGCTTAAAGTAGGTGTATATAAATTTTAGGGACAGGCTAAATCTAGTCGATTTTTCAGAATTGAGGCACCCACTCAGCCTCTGGCTGAATTTGGTCTTGTCGGCCTTTGGCCTCGGAACATCTTTTATTGCGGGTTCCGAAATCGACGGTATTGCGTTGCCGCGTGCGTTATTTTACGGATGGTGCTATTTTGGGATCGGAGGAACTTGTTCGTGGCTTCGTGGGCGTTTGGCAAATGGATCGCGGTCAAAAGTATCCGCCAAAGGTGAATCGCTTGCGTGGTGCAGATTGGCAGGGATTAGCCTGTATTCAAGGATTGCGACGCTCCGTTTTTAATTAGTTCGGCGCGCAATGTTCCTGCAGGAAGCAAACTGGATCTTTGGAATTATAATTCCGGGGTGAGGATGGTTGCGATTGGGCAAAATCCTGTGTGTCCAAAACCGGCAGGGGCGTATTATGGTATTCAGGAAATAATTTTGGTACCCAGAGTGGGGGTCGAACCCACACTCCCGAAGGAACCAGATTTTGAGTCTAGCGCGTCTGCCAATTCCGCCATCTGGGCACAAAACAATAGTAAAAAGAGTATTTCGGTGTGAAAGCAAGCCTCGACTGCAACAAAAAGCGCAACTGCTCTTTGAGTTCTTGTTTTGACATTTGTTTGCGAGTTGCGCTTAAATGAGCCGCAATGCAGTATGCCAATTTCAAGAGTTTAAGTTTTGCCGGGCTATTCTTGTTGATCGGTCTGAGTGCGTCTGCCCAGTCGGGAGCCGTTCGTGTAGAAATCGCCAATGTTCAACAGGATGTGGCGGCGCTGGCGCAACAGATGAAGGTCTTGCGTTTGGAAATGGAAGCTTTGCAGCGGGAGAATCAACGGCTGCGCAGCCAAGTTCAAGCCGCGCAATCGAATCCTGCGCTGAAGAATCAAATGGCGAGTCTTTCCCAAGCCGTTGCCAAGCTGCGGCAAGAGTATCAGACCGCTGACCGAGTGCAACGGGAGCAAATTATTGGGGATGTCACCCGACAAATCGAGGCTTGGGGGAAAGAGACGAACCAAGTCTTGCAGGCCTTAAATCAGTCGATGGCTGCTGAACCCAGCATTTCAATTCCGCAGCAGTTTTCGGAAGATTATCCTAAGACGGGCGTGAGTTACGAAGTGCGCTCGGGTGATACATTGAGTGGGATTGCACGTGCCCAAGGCTCGACGATCAAATGGATTCAAAATGCGAACAAAATTGCCAACCCTGCTCGTGATTTGCAGGTGGGGCAAACGATCTTTATTCCTTTAAAAAAGTAAATAATGGCGAACCATAAAAGTAGACTGGGGCGTGGGCTCGGTGCCTTGATCAATAATGCGGGTAGCGAACCATCACCCCAGCGCACACAGAAAACGAATGCTCCTAGTGCCCAGCAGTCTGAACCAGTCGTCACGGCTGAAGCGTCTGCCCAAGCTGGGGTCTACCAATCATTGCAGCTGGATTCCATTCAGTCCAATCCTTATCAGCCTCGCCGCGATTTTGACGAGTCAGCGATTTCCGATTTGGCAAAGAGCATTGAGTCTGAGGGTTTGTTGCAGCCAATTGTGGTGCGTGCCAAAGGCGATCAGTATGAATTGATTGCTGGGGAGCGTCGTTTTCGCGCGGTGCAGCAGCTAGGCCAAGCGACCATTGTTGCGCGCGTCATGGAGGTCAGTGATGCCTCCTCAGCTTCCTTAGCCTTAATTGAAAATTTACAGCGAGAGGATTTGAATCCGATCGACGAGGCTCTCGGCTTTGCCAGTTTGCTGCGCGATTTTGACCTCACGCAAGAGGCCGCTGCTGAGCGGGTCGGTAAAGGGCGTGCCACTGTGGCGAATGCGATGCGTTTGCTGACCTTAGAGCCGGAGGTGCAAGATTTGTTGCGTCAGCGCATGATCAGCTCGGGGCATGCCAAAGTGTTGTTGGGCTTGAGTAGTCGGGTGGAGCAAAAGCGCCTAGCGCAAGAAATTGTGGAGCAAGGCTTAAGTGTACGAGCTGCCGAAGAGCGCGTGCGCCAGGCCAAACAGGGCCTATTGGATACCAAGCAAAAGGAGCGCAGCGCCTCGCGTATAGCTCCGGTCGAGCAATCTGTAATCAAAGAGCTCGAAAAAAGACTGGGTACGCACTTGGACACCCGGGTTGTGTTGAAACATGGCCAGAAAAAAGGTCGCTTAACGATTGAATACGCTGGTAATCAGGACTTGGAGCGGATTCTAGATAAATTGCAATTGCCAGTTGTTTGAGCCTTACCCGCTTTCGTCTTGAGAGACAAGGCTTCGTCGGATGATTTCATTGAGCCTACTGGCGACTCCGAATCTCTGCACTGTGTTGGAGAATGATTGCTTCGTTTTGTGCGATTTCTTTCTCCAGAGTCCGTTGCGCTGAAAGGCTTGTGGTTTGCGCTAGCTCGTATTGCAGCTGTTCAATCGTTTTTTGGGCTTTTGTAATTTCTTGCCGTAAATTTTGAATATGGAGTGACTCGGTTTGGGGCGGGCCTTTGCTGGGCTGTGTGTTCGCCCCGTATTGAATGCCCGTGGCAGGGAATGCGCGAATCGCGGCTTGAGAAGCTGCGTCTAGTTGTTCGATCTTGTAGTTATGCAGGCTGCCATCACGAGTGCGCTTGAAGCGGATCTGTTCCTCATTGCGAGCTAGCAGCTCAATATCTAGGGTGATGCCTTCTTTGTTTTGAATTTGCATCCGCGATGGATAGGTAGGCGTTTCTAACTCGGGCTCAGCTTGTTCGCAGCTCGTTAGAAGTAAGGCGGCCAACATCGTCAATAATGGCCATCTTTGATATTTACAGTGATTCATTGGAAATTTGTTCTGAAGTTGTAACAAAATCTAAGCGCCTGTAGCATCTAAACTAGTACATTACTGTCAAGACGCATCACAGAAGCCCCGCGGAGCTAAAACTGTAAAATCCTTGGTGTTGGGGGTCGGGGGCGCGTTCTCCGATGATGACATGATCCAGCAAATCGATGCCAATCACTTTAGCAGCTGCTTGCAGCTGTTGGGTAATTTGACGGTCGGCGCGGCTGGGGCTGGGGTCGCCGCTGGGGTGATTGTGCACGACGATTAGGGCGCAGGCGCTGAGGCGAATGGCCTCGCGGAAGACTTCTCTGGGGTGCACGGGGCAGCTACTCGCGGTTCCCTTGCATACTTCAATGCGCCGAATTAGGCGATTTTTTCGATCCAGACAGAGCGCCCAAAAGTGCTCCACTTCTAGCCCGGCTGTCAGCGTTCGGAAGTGTTGCGCCACAATTTCGGGCTGGTCGAAAACGGTGTCCGCAGAGTCGGCCTCCTGTAAAATGCGCTTGGCCAAGTGCATGACCGCGATCAGTTGCAGGGCTTTTACTTTGCCAATACCATGGATTTTTTGAAAGTCGGCAGCCGTCCAGCGTAGAAGGTTGCTGAGGGATTGAGCCGCTTGTAATAACTGTTGGGCCAGCGTCACCACATCCGTGCCGCGTGGTCCGCTGCGAAGAATCATGGCCAGTAATTCACTATCACTGAGGGCCTCGCCGCCGTGCTTTTCCAGTCGCTCTTGCGGTCGCTCGCTAGCGATGCGATCTTTGATGCGTTGCTGCTGAGCAGGTGCGCGCGTGTCCATGCCTACAGTCGTTTACGCTTACTTGTGGACGATAGCAATCTTGATTTCGCTGCCAGAGGTTTTTTCTGTGGCGATTTGTGGCTAAAAGCGTCAACTTGCAAACTGTGAAATTTACACCAGAAAAACCCAGCCTGTTTGGCTTCAGCTTGGATACCTTTACCGAATTCGTCTTGGAGGCGGGGTTTCCACGTTTTCGTGCGCAGCAGGTCTTTGACTGGCTGTACAAAAAACGCGTGGATACTTGGGAGTCGATGGGCAATTTGCCCAAGGATTTTCGGGCTTGGTTGGCGGCGCATTATGTTCTGTATCCGGCGCAGCCCGTCATCGAAAAGCAATCTGGCGATGTTACGGAGAAGCTGCTCTTGCAGTTGGAGGATCGCTCTTTGATAGAGACGGTGTTGATTCGAGCGCCGCAAGTGGGAGTGGGACAAGCGCATTCGCGCAAGACGGTTTGTGTTTCGATTCAAGTTGGTTGTGCTTATGGCTGTAAATTCTGCGCTTCAGGCTTGGCCGGCTTTCGGCGCAATCTATTGGTGGCGGAAGTGGTGGCGCAACTATTGTATATCTGCCGGCGAGAGGATGCCGATACTCCGCGAGCCAAGGCTGAGCAGGCTTCTTTTGACAACATCGTCTTTATGGGGATGGGCGAGCCTTTGGCCAATTATGAAACGCTGGTGCAGGTGCTGCGCATTTTAAATGCGCCATGGGGCCTGAATTTCGGGGCGCGGCGCATCACGGTGTCGACTTCTGGCTTGGCGCCCCAAATTTTAAAATTGGCGCAGGAGGGACTGGCGGTGCGGCTGGCTATTTCCTTGCATGGGGCGACCAACGACGTGCGCAATCAGATCATGCCGGTGAATAAAAAGTATCCACTGGAAGAATTGATTCCGGCTGCCAAGGCTTTTCAACAGCAGCATGGGCGGATGTTGACCTTGGAGTATATTTTGATTGATGGGGTCAATGATGGCCTAGATCAGGCGCAGGCATTGGTGGAGATTGCGCGCGAATTGCATGCGCATGTGAATTGTATCCCTTATAATACGGTGGAGGGACTAGATTGGAAGCGCCCCAGTATTACCCGGCAAGATGCCTTTGTGCGGGTGCTGCGCAAGGCAAAGGTTTCGGTCACCATTCGCCGTGAGAAGGGGCATGCGATTGATGCTGCCTGTGGACAGTTACGCTTAAAGACAGAAAAAGAGTTGAATTTAGGGCACCTCTGAAAAGCTACCAAGACCGAGACGAATACAATTTTGATTTTGAGCAAGGCGATTCTGTGCACAGGAGGGCTGGAAGCCCTTCGTGCGCAGATCAACGCAGCTCAGAACCAAAAGTGTTTCGGTTTGAAAGACTTGCCACTTGCTGTGCGCTGGCGGCGTTGCTCTCGCCTAGGCAGGGCTTCCAGCCCAACCGTTGGCGAGAGAGCCTTGCCTGCATCACAGCAAATTGGCAATCTCGGCACATGGGAGGTTTCCAGAGGTGCCCTTTAGTGTGAGTCCCGGGAGACTCTTACTGCTGCCAGATATTGGCTAAAGTGTGCGCTGTTCGGGGAAGATTTGTTGCAGTAAGCTTTGGCTCATCTGGAGCAAGTTCGCTAAGTCGCGATTGCTGATCAGTTGAAACTCAATGCAGTGGGGCTGACAGCGCATCGAGAGATCCATCTGGACCAGCATGAGCTCTAGTTGCGAGAGGTCGGGTGGGTAACTGAGCGCGTCGAATAGCTCTGGCAGTTCTTCAATCCGATCGATGCAATCTGCAATCGAGAGCATCTGTGTACTGCTAAAAATAAGGGTGTCGCATAGAGAATTAAAGCAGCGGTGAAAACGGGGGTCATCTTTGATGGCACTGTCTTCGCAGGCGCTAACTTCGGTGACGATTTGATACTGTTTGGGGGACTGCGGGTCTTGTTGAATATGCAGGTCTACTTGAAAGTCAGGCGTGCGCAGTTGGCCTCGTCCCGCATCGCAATCTGCCGACATCGAGCGCCGCTTGTAGCCAAACAATTGCCGTAGATCTGCGTGTAATTGTTCGACTTGCTGACGCAGCTCCTGTTGCCCGATTGACTGGACGAATTGGTCGGCTCCGGCGTGAATGCGGTCGGGGACACGATGGTAGGATTGAAAGCCAGAGAGCCGGCGGATGCGCCCAGCACTCAAGCCACGAAGTCGTGTTTCAAAACTTTGGTGGCCTGTTTGGGATTCCATCATAGCTGGCATTTGTTCAAATTTTATTCCTTTTGTAAATGATGGACTCAGCTTTTGGAGGAATGGGCATGCTACAGCTGAGTGCAGATTTTTTTTGCTTTAGCCTTTACAAGCGAACGCAAAGCCTGTGTTTTCTGACCCTTCACAATTCTCAACATGCAGAAGACACGTAAATCAATCGCCAAACGCTTTAAAAAGACGGGTACCGGTAAGCTCTTGCGTCGCACGCCAGGGCACCGCCACTTGCTACGCACCAAGAGTGTTAAGCAGCGTCGTCGTGCGGGAAGTAGCAAGTTGGTCGCCGATGGCCAGCGCGCAAATCTTATCCGCGGACTACCTTTCGCTTAATCAATTAAAGTATTTGATTCTATTCACTCCGCCAAAAGGGTAACATGAAAATGGGCGACCCTGCGGCACCAAACTGAGAGATTATTAAACATGCCTAGAGCCACCAATGGTCCCGCGACACTTGCTCGTCGCAAAAAAGTTCTCAAAAAAGCCAAAGGCTATTTTGGAAATAAATCACGCCTCTTTCGCTATGCTAAAGAAGCTGTCGATCGCGCAGAATGCTTTGCGTATCGCGATCGCCGTAAGAAAAAATCCGAGTTCCGCTCGCTATGGATTGTGCGGATCAACGCGATCTGCCGTGCGAATGGTATCAACTACAGTCGTTTTATGCATGGCTTAAAGTCAGCTGGCATTGAAATGGATCGCAAGCAGCTATCTGAGCTGGCGATTCATGATGAGGCGGCCTTTGAGTTGTTGATTGAAAAGGCTAAAGCTGCCAACGCAGCCTAAACTTCGAGTTCAAATTACTTTTGCTAAAAGCCGAAGCCCTTTGCGGGTTTCGGCTTTTTTATTTTAGCTGCGCGTACGCGTGGCACTGCCTGTCCTAATGCCTCGTTCAGTTTGAATTGGAGCATACTCAGGTGCCTCAAGCGAAGAAGTCTGTGCATTCGCTGGCTTTTTTCTTGCATTGCCAGCTTGGCTTACCATGCTTTGCGGCCTTGCTGGTCGGTGCCAGCAGCACAGTTAGTCTGTGTTTTAACCAAATATAATCACATTCAACCCTCTGCGGCTTCGGCTGCGGTTACTATAATATTATGAGTCTAATGGAAGAGCTGCTAGCTAGCAGCAATTTAGATAAACTAGAAGAAGGTTCCATCTTAAAGGGAACCATCGTGGAAATTCGTCCGACCGAAGTCGTTGTGGACATCGGAGGCAAATCTGAAGGCGTCGTGCACGCCAGCGAGTTCGTCGACATGAGCGAACTGCAAGTCGGGTCCGACTTGGAAGTTTTCCTGGAAAAACTTGAAGATAAAGAAGGCAATCCTGTTATCTCCTACGACAAGGCGGAGCAAAAGAAAAACTGGGAGAAGATTGTTGAGAACTGTGAAGAGGGCTCTATCATTCCTGGGCGTGTACGCTCTAAGGTGAAGGGTGGCCTCATCGTCAGCATCGGTGTGGATTCCTTCATGCCAGCTTCGCAAATCGATGTACAGCCTCCGAAGAATTTGGACCAGTATGTGGGGCAGACTTATGACTTTAAGGTTATCAAGATCAACTTGGACCGTAAGAATATCGTTGTATCCCGTCGTGAATTGATTGAGGAGCAACGGATTGAGAAACGCCGCAGCCTACTCGAGAGCGTCAAGCCAGGCGACACCTGTCGCGGACAAGTCAAGAACATCACCGATTATGGTGCATTCGTCGACTTGGATGGCTTGGATGGACTCTTGCACATTACCGATATGTCTTGGGGCCGTATTCAGCATCCGTCTGAGATGGTGAAACAGGGCGAGGAAATCGAGGTCATGATCATTGAGATCGACCGCGATCGCGAGCGCGTATCACTGGGCTTGAAGCAATTGGTCTCCAATCCTTGGGATAAGATTGAAGAGAAATACCCAATCGGCAGCACAATTGTCGGTAAAGTGGTCAATTTGGTTCCCTACGGTGCCTTTATTGAGATCGAGGAAGGCGTCGAAGGCTTGGTGCACGTCACCGAACTTTCTTGGACCAAGCGCATTTCCAAGCCCAGCGAAGTGCTGAGCGTGGGCGACGAGTTGCAAGCAGTTGTTTTGGGTATCCAGAAAGAAGATCAAAAGATTTCACTGGGCACGCGTCAACTGGACAGCAATCCATGGGATATGGCTCGCCACAATTACCCAGTCGGTGCGCGTGTTCGTGGTAAGGTGCGCAATTTGACAACCTACGGTGCCTTCGTGGAATTAGAAGAGGGTATTGATGGTATGGTGCACGTATCCGATATGTCTTGGACACGCAAGGTGAACCATCCTTCGGAAATGGTCAAGAAGGGCGACGAAGTCGACGCCTTGGTCTTGGATGTGGATGCTGATAGCCAGCGCATTTCCTTGGGTATGAAGCAGCTTGCAACGGATCCATGGGATGAGATTGAAACTCACTTCAAGATTGGTGACATGGTCAAGGGTACCATTTCTAAGATCACCAATTATGGCGCCTTTGTGGAGCTGGATCAGGATATCGACGGACTCGTGCACATTTCACAGATCAGTGAAGAGCGGATCGAGAAAATTAAAGACGTCTTGAGTGAAGGTGACGCCGTTGAAGCGCGTGTTGTCAAGATCGACAAGGATGAGCGTCGCGTTGGGCTTTCGATCAAGGCTGCCAATTACAGCGAAGCTGATTTGGCGAAGGAGCGTGCAGTCTTTGACAATGTGACTGCCAATGAGGATCTGACCAACTTGGGTGACTTGTTGGACAAGGTCACCAAGTAAGGCCTTTCTCGGTTAAACTTATTTACAAAGCGCCTCCCATTTTTTTGGGGGGCGCTTTTTTTATGGCTGTAGGCTTGATCCACTCATCAGATGCTGTAGGGCTAATGAGCTGAAACTCTAATCAAACCAAAAAATTATGAAGCTTAATACACTTTGCCTCCACGGTGGTCACAGTCCTGATTCCGACACCCTTTCGCGCGCAGTTCCAGTTTACCGGACCACCGCTTATCAATTTAAAAGTACTGAGCATGCCGCCAACTTGTTTGCGCTCAAAGAACTCGGTAACATCTACTCTCGTTTGATGAATCCAACCAACGAGGTCTTGGAAAAACGTGTTTGCTTACTGGAAGGTGCTCCGGAGATGGGCGGGCTGGGACTGGCTTCGGGGACTTCGGCCGTCTTTTATTCTATCATCAACTTGGCGCAAGCAGGCGACAATATCGTATCGGCACGTAATCTTTATGGGGGGACCTATACCCAGTTTAAGGACATATTGCCCGCCTTGGGGATCGAAGTGCGCTTTGTGGATTCCAACGATCCCGCCAACTTTGCCGCCGCTGCGGATGACAAAACCCGCGCATTTTTCTGTGAGACCGTCTCAAACCCTGCGCTGGAAGTGGCAGATTTGGCTGCCATCGCTGATGCCGCGCATGGAATTGGTTTGCCATTGTTGGTGGACGCAACTTTTAGCACCCCGTATCTAACGCGTCCGATTGATCATGGGGCGGATGTGGTGATTCATTCAGCCACTAAATGGCTGGGCGGTCATGGCGCTGGAATTGGGGGTGTGGTTGTCGACTCCGGTCGCTTTAACTGGGCAGGGGGCAAGCACCCGCTGTATGATACCCCTGATGCTTCTTACCATGGCTTACGCTGGGGGCATGATTTGCCAGACATGCTCGCGCCATTGGCCTATATCCTGCGTATGCGGACTGGCCCTTTACGTAACTTAGGCGCCTCTATTTCACCCGACAATTCATGGATCGTCCTGCAGGGGATTGAAACTTTGCCGCTGCGGATGGAGCGCCATTGTGAGAATGCACTGGCAGTTGCCAAGCACTTGCAGGCACACGACCAGGTGGATTGGGTACGCTTCCCGGGCTTGGAGAGTGATGCTCAATTCGAGAAAAATCAGCAATACTTGGCGGGCAAGGGTGGCAGCATGGTGGTCTTCGAGATCAAAGGCGGCGCTGCGGCCGGGGCTGCCTTCATCAACTCGCTCAAGCTATTCAGCCATGTGGCTAACGTGGGCGATGCGAAGTCTTTGGCCATTCATCCGGCTACGACTACCCATAGTCAGCTAACGGTGGAACAGCAAGCCGAGTCGGGTATCACGCCTGGCTTAGTGCGTCTCTCGGTAGGCATTGAGCATATTGATGATATTCTGGCCGACTTAGATCAAGCCATTGCTGCAGGATTGCAGGCCTAAGTCTTTCAGCTTTCAGCGTATCAGCCGCAGGTTCTTCGGGACCTGCGGCTTTTTTATTTATACAGCCTCACTAGCGTAAGATTTCGCTAAAAATGCTGAGCAAGCCCGCTGCATTAAATGTTATGGCAAATGATTAATCTATGTGACGACTTTGTATTTGATGGGCCGATACTTGCATGGTGCGTTTTCTGTCGAATCCTTTAAATTCATTGTAAACAACAATTTTGTTGACATTGACCAATCTCTAAGCAGGAAGGATTTGTTTGCTAATTTTATTATCGCTAAATTATGAATTCTTATCGTCGTTCTGCCGCCCACGAAATTCGCAAAGAAGCTGCTCAGTTAGCTTTTGACCGAGATCATCCTCAACATAAAAACAACGGCGATGAAAGTCGTTACAGCCAAGCGCAGTATGCAATGAGTTTCACTAAGGGCTTAGAGCATAATTCAGATACCGGACTTATTGAGCATAAAAGTGATTTTGAAGACTTCCGATCGGCAATCGATCTTGGGCGCGTCGAAGCATTCACTAGCTCAGTACCCGTAGATAAGCAAAAAAAACGTCAATGGGAGGCCCCAACTGCGGGCACGGTGTTCAGCCTTGAGGGACCGGATGCTCAATCGGTTACGATGGCGCCCGCACCCGCGCTTGGATCAAAGGAACTCGCTTATGAGATGGCTGAGGTGTATGAGTTAGCCATCTTACGCGATATTCCCTTTACAAATTTTGAAACAGGAGCCAGCGGATCAGATGCTGACAAAGTGACAAAGAGTATCCAAAATTTGGACACGATTGACTACCAAATCGATGGTTCTGATGGGCGTCCGCGTACAAATGAAGCAGGTAGTCTGTCGCTGCAAACCGTTTTTCGCGGGTCTTCACCAGGTGTCGATGTTGGCCCTTACTTGTCGCAGTTTTTATTACTTGGAAATAACGATCTTGCTGGTCGCTATGATCTGACAAGTGGTTTGATTCAATACGGTGCGCTTGAGATTAATCAACGAGTACCTGTTGCAAAACCTGGTGTGGATTACATGACTCAGTGGGCCGACTGGTTAGAAGTTCAAAATGGTGCGAATACACAAGACAATCCAGCACTTTTTGATACGAGTCTTCCTCGTCGTTTTATGAAAACGCCGAGAGACTTGGCAACCTATGTGCACTACGATGCTTTGTATGAGGCCTATTTAAACGCATGTTTGATTTTGTTGGGAATGAATGCTCCACTCGATCCTGGCTTTGACAAATTGTCAGGCCAAGGGCGTCATTTTTTTAATAGCCTGAGTAATAGTGATTTTAGAAGCTTTGAATATCACTCTCGGGAAGCTGGTGGTTTTGCGCTTTGGGGAGGTCCCCACATTTTGACACTCGTTACGGAAGTGGCGACTCGAGCGCTGAAAGCGGTTCGTTTCCAGAAGTTCAATGTTCATTGTCGCCTCAGGCCGGAAGCCCTTGCCGGGAGAATTGCGCGCAGCGAACATATCGAAAAGAAATTTCCCTGTATTGGCGAAAAGTTTTCCGACTTAAAATCATTGATGAGTGAGACTTTTGATGATTTGGGTGCAATCAGTCCCGAGGGCTTGTTGCCTATGGCATTTCAAGAGGGCTCGCCGATGCACCCTGCATATGGGGCTGGGCATGCAACTGTGGCAGGTGCCTGTGTCACGATCTTAAAAGCATTTTTCGACACCAGTTCTGTATTGATCAAGCGGCCTTCGGATTCAGGGTGTTTTGATTACAAGTTTGATGCACAGCAAGCTTGCGATGAAGCGGTTCAATTTAGAGTGGATTGTGAAAAAGATGTGCTCTATCCCGAAAAAGCTGACGATTGTTTGACCTTGGAAGGGGAGTTGAACAAGTTAGCAGCCAATATTTCAATTGGACGAAATATGGCGGGAGTTCATTATTACTCTGACTATTACGACAGCCTGCGTATGGGGGAGCAAATTGCAATCGGCATTCTTGAAGAACAGGCGCTCTGTTACAGCAAGGATCCTTTTGTTTTGTCTATACCCACTTTTGATGGGGATGTCGTCCGCATTGGCGCTTGTTGATTGACGGTCGTCAGCTTAGTGCCAGTGAGGCTGACGACGCGACAGATCGCATAGGTTTGATATACCTTATTTCTGATAGATGTTGCCTGTATCAAGTCTTGATTAATCTCAGGCCGTAGACTATGCAGTCTGGTATGAAAACCATCGCGATTCTTAATGGACCGAATCTTGACCGATTAGGACTCCGTGAACCGGAGATTTATGGGCACCAAAGTTTGGTGGATTTGGAGCAATTATTAAAAGCAGCTGCGAAAACGTTACAAGTACAGGTCACTTGCTTTCAGTCCAACCACGAAGGCCAATTGATTGATCGGATCA
>Ga0213867_1001006_pt1 | contig 12575 bp, 7 predicted proteins | sample PICome_12_FD_160120 | JGI IMG/M metagenome (GOLD analysis project Ga0213867, IMG submission 160120) | Coastal seawater microbial communities near Pivers Island, North Carolina, United States - PICO540 | ecosystem: Environmental > Aquatic > Marine > Coastal | place: USA: North Carolina | collected... | reverse complement strand
AACTGGTACTACTGGCGGAACAGGTCCTACAGGTTCTCAAGGTATCCAAGGTAGACAAGGTACTACAGGTAATACTGGTGGTACAGGTCCTACAGGTGCTCAAGGTATCCAAGGTAGACAAGGAACCACTGGTTCTACTGGTGGTACAGGTCCTACAGGTCCTACAGGTGGTACAGGTCCTACAGGTCCTACAGGTGCTCAAGGTATCCAAGGTAGACAAGGTACTACAGGTGCTCAAGGTATCCAAGGTAGACAAGGAACCACTGGTGCACAAGGTATCCAAGGCAGACAAGGAACCACTGGTTCTACTGGCGGAACAGGTCCTACAGGTCCTACAGGTGCTCAAGGTATCCAAGGTATTACAGGTACTTCTGGCGTATCTAATGAGTTCAATACAGAGATTACAAACACAGTTCAGATATATCCAAAGTCTTATGAGAACACCGAATTTACATTCCCTTCAACCGCAGGAAGAAGATATATAATTGATACAATCAACGTAGCAAATGTTGCGGCAGGAAGCACTTCAGTAAATATTATTGCTTATATTGACCAAGGAGAAAAAACATCTATTGCATATAATATTCCAATCACATCTGGTGGTTTGGTTGATTTGATTAAAGAACCAATAGTAGTAGATCCTTCCGCACAAATAAAAGTATGGTCAAATAATTACTCATACTTTGGTGTTAGTAATGCTGCAGAAATGTATATCAATTACACTGAAGTTACCGATACTAACTATTTCTCAGTTTATGCATCAAATACTTCAATTGCAACAACAGCATTAACAACTTTATACACATCATCAACATATCCATCATCAATTGAATCAATTCTTCTTGTAAATAAGAGTGATAATGGAAACTATCCGATTTCTGTACAAATCACAAATAGTTCCAATAGTACTTACTTAGCAAAAGACTTAATTATTCCAAGATATGCTACTGTTGAAATATTGGATAGACCAAAGAGAGTAGAAACTAATGGAACAATTAAAGTATCCGTAGGAACAACTTCTACGATTGATGTTACGATTGCAGGTAAGAAAATAGTTTGAGGTAAATAAAAAATGGTAGCAAATGTATTTTCATTAGAAGAAGTTTATAGACTTCAAACTATAGGAGATTGGCCCACTATTGCCTCTGGTAGTACACAACCAGTGCCTGATGCCATTTTTGATCTTATTAAGGTAGGAACTGTAGTCACTGGAACAGGAGTTCCTAACAACACAACAGTTACTGCGTTTAATAGCTCTTCAGGAACTATTACTCTATCAAATAACCTTACAACTACTATATCTGGAGCAACTTTAACCTTCACCAATAACCACTTAACTGCTGGAGGCGGTAACGGCGGAAACGGCGGCGGTGGTAGTGGTGGTAGTGGTGGGTCTTCTAGTGGAATATCGAGGACTAATGGAGGATCTGGTGGTTCTGGCGGCAGTGGAGCATCAGACGGTGGCGGTGGCGCTGGAGCTGGTGGATATACTGGTAATGGTGGTGGAGAAAACCAAAGTGGTTCTGGTGGCGGTGGTGCTGGTGGTGCTAATGACGGTGATGGCGGTGGTGGTGTAGGAATATATGGATCTGGTTCTAGTGGATCTGCTCCAAGAGGTGGCGGTTCTGGTGGTGCCTCTGGACAAAATACCAGTGGTACTGGCGGCGATGGTGGTAACTATGGTGGTGGCGGCGGTGGCGTCAGAGGTAATAATGGTTTTGGTTCTGGTGGTGATGGTGGAGATGGTGTTGTGAGATTTGTTTGGGGTAGTTATTCGTACCCATCAAATGCAGCAAATGGAATATCAAATCAACAAACATTTACTTCTAGTGGAACATTCACAGTTCCTTCTGGCGTAACATCTATTTCTGCTGTTGTAGTCGGTGGTGGTGGCGGTGGTGGTGATAATGACCCCGATAAGGATGATGAAGGTGGCGGCGGCGGTGGCGGCGGTGCTCTTGCTTACGGAAGCTGGACAGTATCTGCTGGGCAACAATATACAGTAACCGTTGGTTCTGGTGGAAACGGAGGAAGTGGAGATAGTGATGATGGAAGTTCTGGTGGTTCTTCCAGTATCACAATAGCAGATACAAACACAGAAGGAGCATCAGGAACTATAGGAACAAATACCCTTAATATTGCAAGTGGAGGAGGAGTATCATCATTGCCAGCAAATAATCCAGTAGAAATAAGACCTTTCGCTTACTTTGGTGGTGGTTCTAGTCCTTCTGCAGTATCAACAGTAGACCGTATAGATTATTCTAATGATACAGCAACAGCATCAGTAAGAGGACCATTAAGTTTTTCTAGATATTACATAGCAGCAACAGGTAATGGTTCTTATGGTTACTTTGGTGGCGGTTTTTTTAATTTATCAACAGTAGACCGTGCAGATTATTCTAACGACACAGCAACAGCATCAACAAAAGGACCATTAAGTTTTGCTAGATATGGTCTAACAGCAACAAGTAATGGTTCTTTTGGTTATTTTGGTGGTGGTTCTATTGGTTATCCAAATCAAGTTTCAATAGTAGATCGTATAGATTACTCTAATGACACCGCAACAGCATCACCAAAAGGACCATTAAGTTCTGTCAAATATTACTTAGCAGCAACAGGAAACTCAAACTTTGGTTACTTTGGTGGTGGTCGAAATGATAATATTAGTCCTATTAATTATTCAATAGTAGACCGTATAGATTACTCTAATGATACAGCAACAGCATCACCAAAAGGACCATTAAGTTCTGCTAAAAGGGCATTAGGAGCAACAGGTAATAGTTCTTATGGTTACTTTGGTGGTGGTTCTTCTAATACTAATCCTACATTTTCAACAGTAGATCGTATAGATTATTCTAACGATACATCAACAGCATCAACAAAAGGACCATTAAGTTCTGCTAGAGCATACCTATCAGCAACAGGTAATAGTTCTTTCGGTTACTTTGCTGGTGGTGGTTCTTTTCCTCTAGTATCAACAGTAGACCGTATAGATTACTCTAATGATACTGCAACAGCATCACCAAAAGGACCATTAAGTGTTGGTAGATATCAATTAGCAGCAACAGCACCAGAAGCTAATGGGATAGCAAATCCAGTATCAGCACCAGAACCAGCACCAGCACCAGCATCGTTGCCACTTGGACTTACTTCATCACTACTCTCTTTTTCTGGTGTTAGTGCTAGTTGGACTCAAAGGACGGTGGATCTTTCTGGATATGCAGGAAAGACTATTAAACTTGTTTGGAGTTGGGTTACTGGCACTGGTACATCATTCCGGTATGATTTACAACTCGATAATATTTCAGTGGATGGAAACACATACGGATTTGAATCGTCTGTAGAATCTTTTGAAACAACAACCACCGACACTTCAACATATAGTTCAGCATCTTGGACCACGTTGTCAACTGCAACTACTGCTGGTAGGTGGAATAGGAGAACCGGAAATACACCTTCGAGTGGAACAGGAAACCTTGGTGCTCAGAGTGGTTCTTACTTCATTTATGCAGAAACATCATCTATTGCTACTGGATATCAAATGTGGGTAAGAAGTCCAAATATAACCTTAAGTGGAAGTGTTGGCAATTGCACATTCTATGAAGGAAGGGATATTGCAACTCCTGGTGGAGATTTAGACTTCTATGTAGAAGTTGTTTCAAACTAACTAAAATAAATAAAAAAAAAATCAACTAAACTATGAGTATAATGATTGCTCTTCCGTGTCATGGAGGAATTGTGAGTGAAAAAACCACAATGAGTTTATTTAATCTTGGCAAACTGTTAGTCAGAAATAATATTCCTCACGGACTTCTCACTCAAGCAAACTCTTCTCTAATAACAATAGGAAGATCTAGATGTGCAAATTTCTTCATCAACAACACAGAGCACGAATATCTTTTCTTTTTAGATAGTGATATCGGTTTTAATCCACAAGATGTATTAAAATTACTCTACCATCAAGTTGATATTGTTTCTGGGGCATATCCTATGAAAACAATACCAATTAGATATTGCTGTGATGTTTTACAACCAGAACAAAGAAAAGGAGACTTGATTAAAATTTCTGGAAATGGTATGGGATTTGTTCTCATTCATAGAAGTGTTTTCAATAATATGGCAAAAAACTTTCCAGAATTAAAATATATTCCACCCACAAACGACAGTAGTTACCCAGTATCGGAATCAGAGTTAAATAACTCATACCATTACTTTATGGAACATAAAGAAAAAGATTCTTTTATGAGTGAAGATAAAAGTTTCTTTCATCGTTCTAGAATGTTGGGTTATGATATCTGGCTAGATACAACAATCAAATTGCAACATATTGGTTCGCACATTTTTACGGAGTGATAAAATGAAATCAGGTGCTAGTGAAAGTTCTTATCATTATCTTTCGCAACATTACACATTACCCGAAGATGTAGAAGTTTCTCATCTTCCAGAAGTTCTTAAAAAGTCAAACAAACCTTATAAGATTTTATGGGGGCAACACGCATATGATCAACCTGTTTATTTAAACTTTAATCACGAAGATATAACACACATTGTTTCACCGTCACATTGGGCTAAGAAGAAACTTATTGAATTTCATAATGTTCCAGAGGATAAAATAACAGTCATTCCAACTGGTGTGAGTGATAGTTTTACTTTTAGTGAGAATAAGACAAAGACTTTTATTCATACTTCTATTCCTTATAAAGGTCTAGAACTTATGCCAAGCATTATTCGTCTTATTCTTAAGAAACATCCAGACGCAAAGTTCAAAATATTTTCTTCAATGTCACTTTATGGACCTTCCAATGATCCATATATTGAACTATACGAAGAACTTAAAACAATACCTAATGTAGAATATTCTTGTGCCGTAGACCAGGAAGAACTGGTAAAAAATTATCAGGAGTCTGCTTTCTTCATTCATCCAAATATTTGGGAAGAGACCTTCTGTGTTTCTATGGCAGAAGCAATGAAATCTGGTTGTTATCCAATCATTACTGATATTGGAGCATTACAAGAAGTTGCTGGAGAAAACTTTGCTTCTATTGTTCCTATTGACGGAATTCGAACACCACAAAAATATGAAGTTACTGATAACTTCATAAATACATTTGCAGAGGTTTGTTGTACTGCTCTAGATTATTTTGAAGGAGACAGAACTTATTATAATCAAATCTCAAAATCACTTTCCAATCACATTTCACAAAAGTGCGATTGGAAAAAAGTTTCTAAACAGTGGAAGAAACTTATTACACAAATAACTATTGGAAAATCTATGGCAACCGAAAGCACATCACTCTCATATCAACCAGTATCAGCTCAACAAGCAGTTACAGATGACCAATATCTTGCTCAAGCATTTGATAATGTTTTGAAGTGGGAAGAAAGTGACAAAGAACTTGCACAAGGAAGAACAAACTTCCAGTTAGAAAAGTTTGTTCTTCTTGATACTCATACTCTTCCAGTCGCATTTGAGAATACTCTCAAATCAAGAAGGCAGATGGCAGAAGGGTATATGTATAAACTGATTGAAATGAAAGAGAAAGTTCGTGAGTTTGATTATAAGTGGAAAGATAAAGATAAAACTCAACCAATTTTCTGGGAGGAAAGTGGTCCTGGTGGAGGTTCTAAAAAACTTTGTTGGTTTGACTTGGATGAACTTACATTGACTCATTATCTCAAGTCTTGCGAATTGGAAATTCGTGATCGTCTTCATCAGATGCAGCACCTGGACAAAATTCTAGATAAACTTGTAGAGCAAAATGGAGGAAAACCAGTAAGTAGAGAACAGTTCCTTGAAGGAGATGGTCTTTATTGGGAACGTCGTTTTGCTGACCAGGCAATGGATGAGATTATTGCAGCACAAACTGGTATTTCCATCGGAAATCTTCATAGTATGCGTCGTGCTTCTGCTCCATCTATTGTAGATGAAAGAAATAAACTTCCTGAAGGATATCTACCAATTAACAAACTTATAGAAAGTCCTCAAGGTAAAATGGATTTCTTAAATGATCTTCAAAGAAAAGTTCTTACGGGAATTCAGGAAGTCACTGGAGAAAACCTGGGAATGCTTACTGGTGATACTAATCAACAAAATAAGTTGGAAGGAATCTAATGAATAAAAATTTTATTATTGTTGATGACTTTTATGATATTGCACACCAATACTATAAAAGTTTTTTTGAAGATAAGTTAGTCAGTCCTAAAGAGGCAATTGAAAAAATATCATTTGTTATGGGTAGAGAAGTAAATGTTTCGAATATTTTTAATGAAATAAAAGTTGAATCCACAGACAATAAAATCACAGCAAACTTGGAATTTGATTTTATTGCTGTGGTTTATCTTACAATGCCTTCGGAATGTGTTTCAAAAAAAGGACTATCTTTTTATAGGCACAAAAAGACTGAGTTAGACACATTTCCAAATGAATATTATTGCGAGATTAATGGTTGGCAAAATATGGATGATATTGAAAAATCATTTAACACTAACAACTTGAATGATTGGGAAGAATATTCGAGTATATTTTTAAAGTATAATCGTTGCATAATATTTAAAGCAGATTATTGGCATTCATATGGAAGTGGTTTTGGAGATTCAATAAATAACTCAATGCTATACCAGAAGTTGTTGATAAAAGATGTATATTGCTGATAATGTAAGAGGAGTATTTAGACTCAAGCAAGTATATGAAGAGCAAATATCTGGAAATTGGCCTACTACTGCTTCTAGTGAAGGAGTAGGAGGAGGTTCTCCTTCTCCATATCCTTATGGTTACTTTGGTGGTGGTCCTGGACCATTAACAACAGTAGACCGTATAGATTATTCTAATGATACAGCAACAGCATCAGTAAAAGGACCATTAAGTTTTGGTAGATATTACATAGCAGCAACAGGTAATGGTTCTTATGGTTACTTTGGTGGTGGCTTACGTATTTCTGCCAGCTTCCCCAGTTACTCAATAGTAGACCGTATAGATTACTCTAATGATACTGCTACTGCATCACCAAAAGGACCATTAAGTTTTGCTAGATATACGTTAGCAGCAACAGGTAATAGTTCTTATGGTTACTTTGGTGGTGGTTTTGTTCTTACACCTACCTATTATTCAACAGTAGACCGTATAGATTACTCTAATGATACAGTAACAGCATCACCAAAAGGACCATTAAGTTCTGCTTCAGCTGGTCGGGCAGCAACAGGTAATAGTTCTTTTGGTTACTTTGGTGGTGGTTATTCTCCTGGACCATTAACAAAAGTAGACCGTATAGATTATTCTAATGATACAGCAACAGCATCAGTAAGAGGTCCATTAAGTTCTGCTAGATATTTGTTAGCAGCAACAGGTAATAGTTCTTATGGTTACTTTGGTGGTGGTTATAATGATGCTACTACTACTGAATATTCAACAGTAGATCGTATAGATTATTCTAACGATACAGCAACAGCATCACCAAAAGGACCATTAAGTTCTACTTCAAACAGCCCAGGAGCAACAGGTAATAGTTCTTTTGGTTACTTTGCTGGTAGAATTCCTGGTCCACGTTCAACAGTAGATCGTATAGATTACTCTAATGACACAGCAACAGCATCACCAAAAGGACCATTAAGTTCTGCTAGAGATACTTTAGCAGGAGCATCTGCAGAAGCTAATGGATTATCTGGTGGAGGAGGATCATTATTGCCAGAAAATAATCCAACACAAATAAGACCTTTTGGTTACTTTGGTGGTGGTACTTTTTATGGTTCATTATCAAAAGTAGACCGTATAGATTACTCTAATGATACAGCAACAGCATCAGTAAAAGGACCATTAAGTGCTGCTAGACGGTATTTTTCAGCAACAGGTAATAGTTCTTATGGTTACTTTGGTGGTGGTTATTCTGCTTTTTCAACAGTAGACCGTATAGATTACTTTAATGATACAGCAACAGCATCACCAAAAGGACCATTAAGTCTTGGTAGATTTGGAATAGCAGCAACAGGTAATAGTTCTTATGGTTACTTTGGTGGTGGTCGAAATAATAGTATTTCTCCTAGTTCACTATCAACAGTAGACCGTATAGATTACAATAATGATACAGCAACAGCATCACCAAAAGGACCATTAAGTGTTGGTAGATATTTTACAGGAGCAACAGGTAATGCGGATTATGGTTACTTTAGTGGTGGTTATACTATATCACCTGCCTTTGTATATTCAACAGTAGATCGTATAGATTACTCTAATGACACAGCAACAGCATCACCAAAAGGACCATTAAGTTCTGCTAGATGGATTTTAGCAGCAACAGGTAATGGTTCTTTTGGTTACTTTGGTGGTGCTTATATTACTTTTTCAACAGTAGACCGTATAGATTACTCTAATGATACAGCAACAGCATCAGTAAAAGGACCATTAAGTGCTGGTAAACATCACATAGCAGCAACAGGTGATGGTTCTTTTGGTTATTTTGGTGGTGGTTTTATTGGCTATCTTTCTTTTTCAACAGTAGACCGTATAGATTATACTAATGACACAGTAACAGCATCAGTAAAAGGACCATTAAGTGCTGCTAGATATGCTTTAGCAGCAACATCTCCAACAGCAAATGGACTATGACAATAAATAAGGAAAATAAATTTTGTTATGAATCAAAATATTATTGTTATTGATGATTTCTATAAAAATCCAAATGAGGTTAGAAATTTTGCGTTGAATGCAGAATATCCAAAACAAGATTCTGATGATTACACTTATCCTGGAAGAAACTCACTTCAGGAGTTTTATTCTAAAGAAATTCATCAGTGTTTTGAGGAAATACTAAAGGAAGAACTAATACCTTCACAACCTAACGGATATTTTAGAATTTCTTTAAAGCAAGATACTTATAAACAAGACATTCATGTAGATCCTGGATGGAAGTGGGGTGCTGTCATTTATTTGTCAAAACCAGAAGACTGTGTTCCTGAAGGTGGAACATCTTTTTGGAGACATAAAAATCTTAATTGGGAAAGTTGCCCAAGAAATGATGAAGAAGCAAAAATTTATGGATACCCATCTTATAAAGAATCTTGGTGGACAAATGTTTATGGGGATGGTTTAAATAGATCAAAATGGACAAGGTATTTTCTATGTCCTATGAAATTTAATAGATTAGTAATATTCAAAACTCATCTCTGGCATTCTCACAATTATAACTTTGGAGATAACTTAGAAAATGGAAGACTGGTTCAATTGTTCTTTTTTAATCCCGCCAAAAAAGAAGAAAAACATAATTGGTATACATTTTTAGATAAATGAAGACATATCATTTTATGGCAGGACTTCCAAGGTCAGGAAGCACACTGCTTAAGAGTATATTGGATCAAAACCCAAACTTACATACAAATCCAGTGAGCCCAGTGATGGAACTGATGTATCACACTGAAGAGTACTTTAAAAAATCCGAACAGTATCTTGCGTATGAAAAACCAAAAAATGCTCACAAGATTATAAAGAGTTATATTGAAAACTATTACTATGAGAGAGAAGAAGATATTATAATTGACCATTGTCGTTCTTGGCCAAATAATATTGAAAGAATAAAAACTTATATTACACCAAATCCAAAAATTATATGTCCAGTAAGGGATGTTTTAGAAATACTTACATCTTTTATTGATATGATTCATCGCAATTCAGATCAAATTTCATTTATTGATGAACACTTAATGAAAAAAGGTTTTACTGTTGATGATGATAATCGTTGTAAGTATTTGATGAGTGATGATGGAATTGTGGAGCAATCACTCTGGTCATTATCTCAGGCATTTATAAAGAATGATACAAAACACTTACTACTTGTAGAATATAATGATTTGGTAAATAGTCCAGAAGAAACTTTTAAAAGAATTTATGAGTTTTTAGAGTTGGATTATTATTCTCACGACTTTATGAGAATAGAAAATACTCATAGAGAAAAAGAAGATCAGTGGAGTTTAAATGATATGCATTATGTAAGACAAAAACTTCAAAAGACATCAAAAAACCCAGAAAAAGTTTTATCTTCGCATATTCTAAATAAGTATAGCAAACTGGAATACTGGAAGTATCCTGATAGTTTATATCTAAAGAATGGAAGTAACTAATCGACAAGGCATATTTTCCTTAGGGGATATTAGAATGAGACAAAATATTGGACATTGGCCCATCACTCATTCTGGAGCGGTATCTCCATACCCTTATGGGTACTTTGGTGGTGGTCGATCTCCTAGTTCACTATCAAGAGTAGACCGTATAGATTACACTAATGATACAGCAACAGCATCAGTAAGAGGACCATTAAGTCTTGCTAAAAGTCACTTAGGAGCAACAGGTAATGCTTCTTATGGTTACTTTGGTGGTGGTTTTACTCCTGGACCTACCTCTTATTCAACAGTAGACCGTATAGATTACTCTAATGATACAGCAACAGCATCACCAAAAGGGCCATTAAGTTCTGCTAAAAGTAATCCAACAGCAACAGGTAATAGTTTTTATGGTTACTTTGGTGGTGGTTTTCCCGGTTCACGATCAACAGTAGATCGTATAGATTATTCTAATGATACTGCAGCAGAATCACCAAGAGGACCATTAAGTGTTGGTAGATATGGATTAGCAGCAACAGGTAATAGTTTTTATGGTTACTTTGGTGGTGGTGCTCCTGGTCCAGTATCAACAGTAGACCGTATGGATTATTCTAATGATACAACAACATTATCACCAAAAGGGCCATTAAGTGCTGGTAGATATGCATTAGCAGCAACAGGTAATGGTTCTTTTGGTTACTTTGGTGGTGGTCAAGGCGGTCCTACTACATCAACTGTAGATCGTATATATTATTCTAATGATACAGTAACAGCAGCAGTAAGAGGATCATTAATTTCTGTTAGATCTGGATTAGCAGCAACAGGTGATAGGTCTTATGGTTACTTTGGTGGTGCTGCTGGTCCACGATCATGGGTAGACCGTGTAGATTATTCTAACGATACAGCAACAGCATTACCAAAAGGACCATTAAGTGCTGCTAGATATAACTTAGTAGCAGCATCTGCAGAAGCTAATGGATTATCTGATGGAGCATTATTGCCAGAAAATAATCCAGTAGAAATAAGACCTTTCGCTTACTTTGGTGGTGGTATTAGTCCTGGACCTACCGTATATTCAACAGTAGATCGTATAGATTACTCTAATGATACAGCAACAGCATCAGTAAGAGGACCATTAAGTGTTGCTAGAGCAGCACTAGCAGCAACAGGTAATGCTTCTTATGGTTACTTTGGTGGTGCTAATTCTTCTTTATTAACAGTAGAACGTATAGATTATTCTAATGATACAGCAACAGCATCACCAAAAGGATCATTAAGTGTTACTAGATATAAAGGAGCAGCAACAGGTAATGGTTCTTATGGTTACTTTGGTGCCGCTTGGCCTGCATTAACAAGAGTGGACCGTATAGATTATTCTAATGATACAGCAACAGCATCAGTAAGAGGACCATTAAGTGCTGCTAGATATAGAACAGCAGCAACAGGTAATACTAATTATGGTTACTTTGGTAGTGGTTATCCTGGTACTACTCCTCTTAGTTCAACAGTAGACCGTATAGATTACTCTAATGACACCGCAACAGCATCAGTAAGAGGACCATTACCAGGATGGACATCTGCTAAAGATCAACTTGGAGCAACAGGTAATGGTTCTTATGGTTACTTTGGTGGAGGTTGGCGTCCCTTTGTAGCACTATCAACAGTAGACCGTATAGATTATTCTAACGATACATTTGTAGCATCAACAAGAGGACTATTAAGTGTTGCTACATATTTCTTATCAGCAACAGGTAATAGTTCTTTTGGTTACTTTGGTGCTAGTATTTTATCAACAGTAGACCGTATAGATTATTCTAATGATACAGCAACAGCATCACCAAAAGGACCATTAAGTCTTTTTAGATTTTTATCAGGAGCAGCAGCACCAGAAGCTAATGGATTAATGGATATAGCAGCACCAGCACCAGCACCACCACCAGCAACTCAAGTAATAACTAATGGACTTCAATTATATCTTGATGCTGGAGACAGTTCTTCTTATCCTGGTTCTGGAAGCACTTGGTATGATTTGAGTGGTAATGAGAATAATGGAACTCTTGTAAATGGTCCAACATATAGTAGTGCTGATGGCGGGTTTATTGCATTTGATGGTTCTAATGACTATGTTCAGTTCTCTACAATTTCAGCACAAACAATATGTTTTTGGGGGAGAATGGATGCTAATATAGCAAATTTAGCGGGATTAGTTTGTACTTCTGCGACTGGTGATGGTTCTTTGAGAACATATCCTGCTGGAACATTTTCGACATCACCAAACTACCAGGATTTTCATAATGGGTATGTATCTTCCTTTATGATAAATGGTGTGTCTAATTTATCAAGTAGTAATTCTGGATTTGTTATACCTAATGGAAGAACTCTCCAACAAGATTTTTATGTTGGAGCAATAGGAAATGCGAGAAATATTTCTACAATATCCCACACCTTTCTAGGTAGAGTATATAAAGGAAGAGTATATGCTGTATTAA
>Ga0213867_1001001_pt1 | contig 12594 bp, 9 predicted proteins | sample PICome_12_FD_160120 | JGI IMG/M metagenome (GOLD analysis project Ga0213867, IMG submission 160120) | Coastal seawater microbial communities near Pivers Island, North Carolina, United States - PICO540 | ecosystem: Environmental > Aquatic > Marine > Coastal | place: USA: North Carolina | collected... | reverse complement strand
AAAAATTGTTATTTTTTGATCAGGTGCAAAATAGTCCATAAAAAGTACATCAATGTACTCCGGGTGGGAAAGGGTTAAATACGATACCACGAGTCCACCAACCCAAAAATGGGCGATATGCAATTTTGTATAATCGTACGAAGTAGAAGTAGATTCTATTTTTTTAGTTGTAGGTTGTAGAAGAGAGATTATTCGATTCACGTTTAACAAACATTTTTAAAGTATATAGGATAGAGTAGAAGATAACGCAATTTTGAATGTCAATAATAACCATGGAATGAAAAAATTTGTGGCTTTTATTTTCTAAATGATTTTCACTGAGTTTAGTTGAGATTTGTTGTCAAGGAAATACTAGGTGATGTACAAAATCGGTAGGTAAAACTACCTTACGTCACTAAGGTAAATGTGATCCCTTGAATGAATTATCATTTAATATAAATTCGTTGAGCTATCTATCTGCGTTATTAGTTTTCACATGTCAAAGAAATTTTATTGTATTAATAAAACTGTAGCCATCATGAGTGGTAACATGACTATCTGATGTTGCGCTTCAAATTTTTGGATGGCCGCATACCGTCTCTATGGAATCTCACTGAACTTCTGTCACCATTAGTAGCTTTGAGGTTGAGTATGAGGCATCATTGGTCTGCAACAGCCTACAAACATTTACTCGTACACTAGAAGTGAGGTGCTGATAGAGGACTTTTATGCATCCATCTTAATATGAGATGGATAAAAGTTCAACTATTCTTACTGAGCAACGATCTCATAGTTTTCTGATATCTGTCACCACTCAATATTTGGTTCTTCACTTTGAAGACCGGTCGGTCTCAAGAATACCCTTTTTTTCAAAGGAATACTAATTTTTGTTTGTGTGTGTGTAGTAGTAATTTTGAAAGCGATTTTGCTATGGGTGAACATTGATTTGTAGCTACATGCCATATCTCTGACTTCTAGTAGATAAAGTTTTTTATAGACCACTTATTCTATTTGAAATGAGCATGTAATTTGTTCATCACGAGAAAAAAAATAGGGACCTTATCAACTGAATATTGATTAGTTATCCTGTGAAATTCAATCAGCACCAATTTCTCCAAAAATCTTGCGTATTCCTCTATTAATCTACTATTGAAGCATTATTTATGTCGTTTCCTCAACTATCGCCGTATCACAAAGACCTCTTTTGTACTTATACGGCACGATTACATGGTCGATTTTCATCAGTTGAGGTAAGCTGACGTTCAAACGAACTACATTCAATGACACACTGGTATAATTTTATAATGTATATGGTCACTAAAACATGTCGTCTTCTACTCTCAAGTATTCCCCAATATCAGCTTGATGTAAGACGACGTTTCCACCAGGTTCCAAGTCTTTGCACGCTTCGGTTGTTTGTGCTGCAATCCCGAATCCAAGGGGAATGCCTTGCAGGTTGTAGACCACGACTCCTGCATACTGTGGAATCGATTCTGTTATTCTAGCCATTCCAGATTTCGTTACCGAGTTACCATAAAGAAAACTCATCTCTGAAGATTGCTTTACCCATACTTTGTGCTTTGCGTATTGTGCTAAGTATTCCAATGCAGTAATTTGGAGCCGGAATTTTCCCGACTTACTAAATCTTCCCAGGCACGTCCCACATGCCATTAAATTATCTCTAGAGACAGAGCACGCAGCTTTCATTACACTTTCACTTATATAAAAAACCCTGTTTGAATGCAATCTAAAGCAATGGCGTTCAACAGGATGATTGATAAGCTTTTCAATCGATCGTCCAATAAAAATATCTAGCTTTTGAAATACAAGCTTTGTTTCTTCTTCTGTCAGCGGTCTCATTGTTTATCAAATCGTCGTCAAAGTTCTATTTCGATTTCAATTTATCTGCACTCGTTCTACAGTGTTTTGTGCTCAGGAAACGCTTGATGAATACGGTGATAATAGGTGTTCTGTAGGGTGAGAGAGAAAAAGGAAAATGAAAATTGAAAATTGGTGGTAATGTCAATGGGATATGCTACAAAGTCGCGCAGCTAAATTGGTATATGTTTTTAAATTCGCGATGTCAAAATTCAAACTTCAAAGCTTCAATCTTCAATCGATTGCGCAACAAAAATTGATTCGTACCTCTTGACAAATTTAGCTCAGATGTACATTTTAGATATCGTTATGGACAGACGTACACGTACAACAGTAAGGCCTACATATTTTGAATTTAAATCTCGCACTGTAATTGCTCTCTACTTCTCTCCTCACGATCGCTTGTAATACATTTCAACGAGACATAAATGGAATGCAATCATCACGCCTTGAATCAAACCGCACAAAGGAAAGCCACTCGGTGTATAAGGATTTGCCGATGAATCGTTTGCCTCTGAAAAATTCTGCAGGCGATATCCCGGTGGCCAGTAACGGGGAAGGGATAGCCATGAACCATCAACAAGAAGGATACGAAGAAAGCAATAAGGTACGCTGAATTTCGAAATAAGGACAAGAGTCAATCAAACTGAGATTTATCGTACGGTAATGTTACAATATTTCATAACCACCTGTACGAGGTTCGGTCGCTCAGTCCTGTTCTTGTTTCTGTTTAAAACGTTAACGTTTTTATGTCTTTATTCAACATGTTTGTAGGAAAGATTACAAGGAAACTTTCAAGATAACGTTGTATTGGAAAGTAGACGCATACACGATGATGAGAAGCAATCTAAGAAAGGTGAAGGTGCATGTACCGTATCATTATCAGAGTTGAAGAATGATAGACAAATCCTGATCCATGTTGATGGGCAGGAGGATCGTAATTCTGAAAAAGTTCATGTTTCTAACAACCGCAAACACTATTCATTCTCTCCGCCTTTGTTTTCTATGCCTTCTCCCGCTATCCAATTCCAGGCCACACTTCCGTTGACATTTAGACTGAATGACGCCGCTTCCAATGGATATGGCTATCGGCCATCAGAAGTGAAAATGGATCCATGTAAACATCCTCAGAAGCTGGACAATGCTAACACTTACAACACTACATGCACATGCAAAAACTCGAAGTGCCTCAAATTGTATTGCAAGTGCTTTGCGAATCAGTCAAAATGCCATGATCAATGCAGGTGTCTTAACTGTATGAACGACGACAAACCAGAACATCAGATTGCGTTTGACAAAGCAGGTAAGGTTTAATCCTTTAATTTCGGGCAGTAGATTAATCTCACAACTTTTCTTTCGCTTTAGTTTCCATCTTACTGCACAAAAATCCTGATGCATTTCAAAGCAAATTTTGTTCTAAGGAAACAGGTGAAAGTGAAGGTGGTAATGATACAAGGATCGTAGGAAAAGGTGTTCATAAGTTTGGTTGTAAGTGTCGCCGATCAGGATGCCTGAAGAAGTATTGTGAGTGTTTTAATGCTGGTGTTAAATGTAGGTAAGTGAATTTGATTGCTATCAGAAAATTTTATGACGAAATCTTATATTTTCAACTTTTTTCGCTGTATTTAGCACTTCCTGTCGATGCGTTAATTGCAAAAATGGAAGAATTATTATCTCTTCGTGTGATTCTGAACCAAAAAATTCTAGAGGAAATAGCGAAGTAGCGAGTGCCGCCCCCGCATCTAGAAAGATATCGAAAGACAACAAGAATCTGAGTAAGCAAGCCAAAGCATATAAGCCACCAGAAGCCAATGCAAAGCCAAGCAAACTTTTTTTGCAACTAAAGCGTCGTGCGAAAAATAGAAATAGAATAGAATCACAGAACAAAAATGCGCGGCTAGACCAATTATCTCAGGGAAATAAGTTACCACATGCGGATGCATTCAATGCTGCACAACATTTAACTTTGCTCAGGAACTCGCCTGAGAAAATTTCAAAGAGTTTGTACCCGAATAAAGTATCTTTATCGTCAACTAAAAACTATGATAATGTTGGTTCGTTGCTCATGGCTGCGGCAATGGCGATGACAGAACTTGGTGATAAGAACTCGCAGCTTCCCTTCGAAAAATCTAATTACGATGTTTCCTTGTCAGTGTCGTCTGGAATGGACGCAAATAAACCGGCCGAAATCGATGGTGCACGTCTCAAAGGGAAAATGGTCACTCCTCAGGATCCAATATAGATCAAGTACCAGAAGCATTTCTTGCCTCCTCTTTTTCTACTTTACTGACAGATCGAAGAAATTGTTTTTTACTGTACTTTTTGTACTAAAGTATTGTATTTTAAAGATATATTGTTGATAGAAACAACACCTTCCATCTTTTCTACTTTTTCTAGCTCATATACTGCACTGGCGAAAACTGTCCACCTGACAAAGCCAGGTTTGTTTGAGATCCAAGCCAAAGTGTAACAGTATCAGATCTGATCTCTACATTAAGCGCACAATATAGATTCAGCAAGAATGGCTGATGAGACGTGCTCTACACAGAGGTGCTGGTATCGCTATGAATGAAGAAAAGTGAGCCTCAAAAGTATCTGAAGGGTCCATGCACGTATGTACATTTAGTGATCTTAAGTACTGAACACCATTTCAAACATTTTTCCCATTCATGGGCCGAAAAATGGTCATGTATTCGTGACATTTGACTGGGCATCCTTCGTTAAACTAAGGAGAATGAAACTAATTCCAATATCAATTAATCAATCATTATACCCAACGACAAATTTTCCCTCTAGCGGTAAAGATATTGGTTATTCGCGATCGTTAAGTTGCAAGAAACCAGGGAAATCAAAACTAGGAAAGCTATGATGGAAAAACAGTTCCTATTTCATATCAGCACCTACAAATCCTAAGTAATCCTCGAGAATCGATAAAGATCAAAAGAAATATGTACTTTTGTTAATGAAGGAAAGAAATTTCTTATAATTATCTCCCAGTTGCTGAAAAAGTTAGAAGAAGATTGACGCCGCTTTAAAATGGGCCTACTGCTTGCTCTGCAGCGTCGCTGATGATTGGTATACCCCTGGCGCAATGAATGATAGAAAAATACTGAGATGAACCAACCAAAACAAAGATTAGTGTAATAGTGAATGTAACCTAAAACTTACCTTGGAGTCTTTCCGGCTAAGTTGGAAACAATGCTATATCCACAAGCAGCTGCATAACAATAAAATATGAAGTTCGTTGCAGGCTCGACAAGATATAGCGGTGTATTTTTTGACATCGCCGATCCAATGAGGTCGGGGAAAATTAGTGCAATATCAATTAGGATGGCTTGCTGCATATTAAACCTCACACCCCTCGACAACGATGTGTCTCTACTTAGAAAGACCAATGCCAAAAATAGACCGAAGCCGAAAAAAGGAATTGAGTGATCCAATTGGACAAATGGCCCAACAAGTATCTGATCCAGCACCTTCAAAGGAGGGATTCTCATGAAAATAAATCTCCCAAATTGATCCCCATCAGTGAGTGGCAGGACGTAGGGTAAACAAGAAAGGAATCTATCACTCAAATTTAAATCACCGTCATCATCTTGGTCGAACATTCCCATCTTTAAAACAGAAGCGGGTCTATTGATCGCTTTCCCCTGATGAACACCAAACTCCCGAATATGAGAGGATGTCGACGTTGACAGAAAATCATTTCGTAGAGGGACTCGCGTAGGCACAAAACCAGCGGCATTCCACACAATTGCTCCAAGCGTGATAATTAAGAAGTGCACAGATCTCATTTTGGGTAAATAATATCTTATCCGCGATTTCCAAAGCTGAAAGCACTTCTCACATTCAATGCCTTGAACTTGTACTCATACATCGAAATGATGAAAGCGGAAAAGAGATTGCGTGTTGTGCTGTTGTGCTTCGTCAGCAACACCCGATATCAACGCATCAAATGCTAATTAGCTTAATCTTGACATAGTGCGGAATCACACCGACATACGTCGTACATGTATTTGCGACACTTGACATTTCAGGAACCGTTCCTAATTTCGAAGGCGAAAACGAGAAAGGAGGTGATCTCTTTCATTCGAAAAGCGCGGAGGAAGATGAATTCATACGCTAGCATTATAACGTGAAATAATTTTTGCAATAAAGAAAGCAAGAGTGAAAAACCGATCGTCAGTATTTGTAGTCTCAAGTAGTTATTCCTCGAATTTCATTAGTCAAGGAGGAAGATGCAAAGATCAAATAGCTTTTATTACTGGAACAAAGAGCAGGTAAGGTATAGAATTGGAAACAAAAACTAACCAGCTTTTATGTTTAGAATATATGAAAGTTTGATTTTCTGTGTCTTACTCTATCTCTGTTTCAAGGGGCCTACTCTTTTGCTTGAGCAAAACTTAGCGGCTCATATCAGTAACAATGAGCAACGCCTTGATAAGAAGAAACAAGGGTTGAAAGGAAGCTTTAGCAGTTATGGTTCGTGGGAAACGTCATCAAGTGGAACAAACAAAGTAACAAGAAAATCGATAAGATTTCAAGTTATCGTATGGACCATCGAACGACCGGATGTCAGCCTTAGTCAAGTTAACATGAAGTTCCGTGTTACTCTCTTTTGGAATGCACATATCGATGTTTTGAAAAAAGAAAAAGAGATTGACTTTCAGACGGGGAGTTGGCGTATGCATGGAAGGAGTAAGGCAATTTTTTGCAGCGGAAATACTTTGGAAAAAGGATCTTCAAATGAAATGCTAGTAGATGTGCCGCCACTTGCAATCCTGAACGCAAATAGTTTTCAGGCTATAGGCACACCAGAAGTTTTATTGCTTCGAGAAAAGGACGGGTTAATGAGATGGTCTTGCCTATATAAAGCAACGCTCTCGCAGGCTGAAATGACCGTAACAAATTTTCCTCATGACACTCACTACTTACGCATTCAATTGGGAATTTTGCAAAACAGATACGCTGGTGCAATGTGGGATCGAAATGTATGGGATTTGAATCTAGCAACGGAGGACGATAGTAGGGGAAGTACAAGAACGCCGTATGGTTTGGTAGTCGATAGGTTGAAAATCCCCGAGTTTACGATGGGAAGTGAGGGTGCAGAGTTCAGCTTTGTGGACTTACCGCGGGGGTTTCAAGCCTTTACTGGTACAAGAGACAACAAGGAAACATGCTTACATGTCAGCATCAGAGTGAAACAACAAAGCACTTATTATGATATAAATATTATTCCATTGGTCACTGTAATAACTGCTGTGGCAATAACAGCCTTACTTGCTTTAGACGCAACGAATTTTTTTCAAAGAAGTCTACTGATGTTAAATTGCGCATTTGTGGAGGTTGGTTTGAGGTGCGTCTTACATTATGCTAATAAAGATAAGGATATCCTTCATAACATAACCGTTCTGTAGAATGAATATTGACAATCGCTTGCCGCGGGCACGATATCAGATTAAGTTGCAAAAGATTCTTAATCATTTTTTCTATATGCCACTTTTCCTTGTATTAGAGAGTGGGTGTTTACACCTGCTTATCAAAAATAATCTCTTACCTACAGACTTAGCTGATACTCTCGACTGCGCAGCAATCATATTGACGTCATGCTACGTCGTTTTCTTGAATCGCGTGTACTATAAAAGGCCAAAGTCGTCAAGTAGAAATAAAAAAAATTCGTCAAACAGATCCTCGGATGTTAGACTGGACCCATACGTTGTCATGAATGTGTAGGAACGTATTGAGCTTAAAATGTGGCAGAAGGATAAATGTTTCGTCGACTGGTGCGTCCGTTTTGATAACAACGGATAAACTAGATTTCTTATTTTATTTAGGATCGTCATTACATTTTGGAATTGCACAACACTATATAATGTTCGACTTCCTTCAATAAAATAGATCGATTCGCAATAGTAAATAGGTAACACGTAGTTATTGAGCCTGATTAGACTAAGCCTGTAATGCGAAGCGTACTAGCTCAACCACGAATAGAAGAAGACGAAAAATAGGATAAATTATGATGAATATTCTACATTTATAGAAGTGCTATGGCCATCATATAAAGAGGGTTTCTACGGACAAATGTTTAGAAGGTATTGTTACCTTCAGAAACCATAATAATGGAATGTTTGATCATGATAATCAATATTTCACTTTCTTTTGCATCAGAACTTCGCACGTTTGATTGGACTCTCTATCGAACACTGTTCGTCGTCACAAGACAAACTAACAACCAAACTTTCATGTTCGTGGGAAGACCTCTTCATATTCTTCCTTTTTTCGGGTGTACTTGAGATTTTTTCAAAAGATATCTCTCTTACGAGTTTTGATTTATGTTTGATGTGATGAGTAGATAAATATTGTTGTTGAACTTCTATGTCTGGTGTTGCACGGTTGCAAGTGGTGGTATCACTGAAGATGGTAGAGTCGGTGTCTTCGTTAAATCCAAAACTTAGGACATCACTAAGACTCGCAGTTTCATCACAGTCAGAAAAATCAGTGACTAGCTGAGGTCTAGATTCGCTGCTTTCGTTTGAAAGTTTGCGCTCCCAATCTGAAAGTTTCTTAGCGTAAGACTGTAAGCGCGAATGATAGTGTGCTACTTCTGAAAGTAACTTTTGCTCACGCTTTTTCAAATATTTACGCTTCTGAGCGAAATCCATAAGAAGCTTCCCTTTCTTTTCACGGTAGTTCATTTCACGTTCAGAGCAACGAATCTCGCGTAATGTTAGTTGCAGCTGTGGTAGACTTTCGATGTTTTCTACACGAGGCCGACGTGAGACATCGTGGCGGAGTAACCAAGCAATTGTTCTTTGTAAATCTTCAGAGTAGTGCATTGGACTTTAATTTCAAATAATATGAGATAACTCATTTTAAGCAATGAAAAATGTTCTGGCGTGAGACTTACATGGGTGGAATGACGCCAGTGTTGATTTTGGCTTTGAGTGAATCATGATCGGGAGCTTCGAAGGGAGGTGAAAGCGTACAGAGTTCGTACATAATACAGCCTAACGACCAAATATCTGATCTTTCATCATATTTTGAATCATTCACACGTTCAGGGGCCATGTAAAATGGTGTACCCATGCTCATACCGGTCGGTTTTGATTTACCAGAGCTTGTAACATCGGCAAGTCCAAAATCACACAATTTGGCATTAAGATCTCGGTCTAGAAGTATATTAGCTGGCTTCAAATCACGATGAATAATGACAGTGCCATTCTTACTTCCATGACATTGTTTTAGAGCCGAAGTTATCTGCCCCAGAATTTTCCAAATAAAGTCCTCGGCTATGCAAAGACCAGCTTTCTTATAATGTCGAATGAGAGAAGCGAGATCGCCACCTTCACAATGCTCCATAATAATGTACAACGTAGCGTTGTCTTTGTCAACAATACGGTCACAATATCGCACAATGTGAGGGTGACGACGAAGGTTTCGAAGAATATTTACTTCAGAAACGACTTGAGTTCGATCCTTCTTATTCATCTCGCCATAATTAAGTTGTTTCCATACAAATTCCCGATCATCTGATATCCGACGGACACGAACAATCTTACCAAATCCTCCGGACCCTATGGTTTGAAGAGTCTCGAAGGAAGATAATGAAGAGCATCTAGATGGTGAGGAAGTATGAGTATGAGTATTAGTATCGTTTGTATTCATGGGTGTTGATGGTGCAGAAACGGCGGTTGATCGCATGATGGATGATGATGATGGTGAACTGAATTCTATATATATTGATCGAAGTAACGACAAAGATAACAAGTAAGGATGTGGGCAAACTATATATACAAGGAATGAATGAATGAAGTTGTAAATGGAGGTAGCATATGTTGTGATAAAAAGTGAATGATTATGAAGTGTAGCGATAACGACAGATAGTTGTGTTCGAAGCGTTGAACGTTGACTTTGTGAGATGTATGTTATATTTTGTGATCGGCGGTCGTTTTTCGCCGTGTGCGACACAAGCGAGCTACGAGAGAATCAACCGTGTTATGCTGGCGATATCTGAGTAATAAGTAAGTGGAACGATTTATGGGGTCGTATATATTGGCCAATCTCATCACACATCGTTCGTAGACATTCGCCCAGAAACGTATCTCCGTGCGTTACAACTGAGGTAAAGTTTGCAACAATTCCCTTAACGAATAAGACATTAATACGACATATACGGAACTGACGGATGCGAATACATTACACATTATCTTGTTAAATGTCTCCGTTTGTCTTTACGAATATCCCAACAGTCAATACCAATTGTATGTATATACATCAAGTGACATGGTAATGACATACTTATACAACGACGAAATAAGGATTCAGGATACTGTCTTTGTCGTTGTGATACAACTTCGAAATATACGAAATAATTTACCCAACAGCCAAATTCCAAAAAAACCGCGATTTTTTGTGTATGCAAAAAATCTAACTTAGTACTCTTCTTGCGAAACGCCATCAACGTGCATGTATCCAAATTTACTTCATACATGCATTTCATATTTTGCCATACGTTTTTCGACAATGAGCGAGTCATAACATTCACAGATAAAAGCGAGTTGCAATAATTTCGGGGGAAGCAAAAATATGTGAGTCTGCACACGATTTTGCAAACATCAGCACACAAATCAAAATGGATTCAGTAAAGGGGAACAGTATGGAGGTTGGAGACATCTGTTGAAGGGACGATACTGTACCTCTTTACTGTGTGCAAACTTACAACTGTCCTACGTTTAGCTACTAAAGTTTGAATGGTAACACACTTTCTAATAATGTTGCGAGAAGAGTATTCCATTGCCAAACGGCCTTTCGACATACTGAGTCGAGCGAATGCTAAAGAATACTGATGAAACTTTTTTTTCTCAAACTCAACCAATATCTTCAATCCACACAGGGATTAAATTATAATTTAAGCTCACGGCAACAACGATGCAATTTTACAAACAACACAGGTATATTTTCAGTGAAAGAAAAACCGAGCTGTCACATCTGTGGATCGAGAAAAGTATGAAAACCTTGGCGTTGAATTTTTCTATTTCTAGGTCAACCTCCTTTCTCGCCGTAATCTGTCGAAATTATCCATTTACCTGCTTTCCCAGCGTTTAAAGTTTTCAATAGTCTGTCGTTTTAAGAGCTCGTCCATTCTTCTCAATACTATTTCACGAAAGTAGTTAGTTGTTCGTTTATTTGGGTCAAACAAACGATCTACTTTGTAATATGCATGAGGTAAAACAAATCTTTTGCTATTTCGTCGAAATTGAGGATAAATGTGACTCCTTTCCTTCTGTCGCGCTAACCTTTGTTTGGGAGTGGCCGACCTCTTAAGATATCTCAAATGAAAGTTAAACGGTGCACCCTTCTTTAATTCATGTTCAACACGACTTTTTCGGCGAGATTTATTAGGAAAATCAGCCCTATCCAATGGTTTTATTTCAAATTCTCCTTCTCTATAATACAATATATCGGCCTCATTTTGAAAATCTGCAGAGCCATGAACAATCGAATCATTTAGAGTTTGATCTAGATACGTATCAAAATGAGAATTCCATCTTCTCTTCCATGATCTTTTCAGATGATGCTCGAAACCTTTCTTGCAAAGTGCACACCTGTCTGGAGCATACTGCTCACAAGGATAAAGCATCTCGAGCAAAGAGTGCTTGGGTATTCTCACGTACTTTTTCCCGTACTTTCCTTCAATTACTTTACCTTTCAGAACATGGTTACACACTTTATATTTTGCGAAGGAGATTGGATTCCAGAAAAAGAATGAGCAAGCTTCCGCACTTCCCGACCGAAAGAATGAATGTATCAGAGCTAAGGTAGTAGACGTATCGACATGTGCTCCTATCGTTGCCTCAATTGCTCTGCCCTGGAAGAGAAGCATGCAGATAGGCACGGCTACCCGAAAACAATTTCTCATTGTATATTTTCAAAATCAATCGGAAGCATTAGCTTTTTAAAATAACACGCTTTTTAATAAATTTTAGTTGAAATAAGAAGATGTCAATGTAATTATTACTCTGTTCGAAGCGCAATTTTGTAGAACAATATATGAGAAAGAAGAATGCAAGTGTGGCAGTAGCAGTAGCAGTGCATGTATTAATACGAGTACATATCGAACGAGGGACGAGGAAACTCTCGAAGTCGAAGTCACCTCAGTCACCTCTCACCTCTCACCTGCGCCAGTTTCTTTTTCTTCTTTTCCAGTGTTTCGTACTCTTGTACACTTTTTTTTTGAACTGTATGCTTTTATTATATTAACTTCTACTCTTGTACTAGGTATAAATTACTTTGTGATTATAACTCGTCCTCTTCATCCGATACCGGTTCGGAAGAGGAGTAGTAGACTTGTACACATGCGTACCAGTGTACCAGTGGATAATTGTCATCTGCGAAGTTTAAGCTAACCTCGAAGGCAGACTTGGCCTCCTGATTCCTGATTTTGTACGTCAGAAAGTGAGGAGAATGTGTTTTGTATCATCATCAACAACATTCCCCTTTTTTGATTTGAAGGATCAAAGTTTCGATCTATTACCTTTACTCCTTTCAGATAAAGTTTCTTTTTTTTTCAACCGACAAATATTCTATATAGTAAAGGTTTTTAGAGTATCGAATGCACAATGGTTTCTTTTCGTGCTGCGACACGTTTCCTAGTTTTGTGCTCATGTGCCGGCCAACTTCATGCTTTTTCAACATGCTCGTCGTTCACGAGCCGATCGGACCAAATGAGTCTTTATC
>Ga0213867_1000999_pt1 | contig 12598 bp, 5 predicted proteins | sample PICome_12_FD_160120 | JGI IMG/M metagenome (GOLD analysis project Ga0213867, IMG submission 160120) | Coastal seawater microbial communities near Pivers Island, North Carolina, United States - PICO540 | ecosystem: Environmental > Aquatic > Marine > Coastal | place: USA: North Carolina | collected... | reverse complement strand
GGTAATGATCAACAAAAATAAAGCCTTAACCCTTTAGTACCCTTTGGCGATAATCTGAAAAAACAACACCCACTCACCAAAGAGTTTGTGCACCTACCACTACTCTCCAAAAATCAAAACAAAAACCAACACACAACTCCACTCTACATGTCACTAGGGTACCTTGAAGTTTTAGGTTTGGAGGCCATGGAATATTTTTTTGGCGATTTTGCATCTGATGGGTCAGATTTTGATGCAGCAGACGATAACTCATACAAAGACTATTATTCAGATGACGACGACCTATTTTCACTTCATGATGCATCTCATAGTGAAGTTGTTGATATTAGGGAGGCATGGAACGCTCAGACTCCGATATCGAAACTTTTAATTCCAACAGAAATCAATACCGAAAACGGTCTGAAATCAAGTAATTCTGCTAAGTGCAACAAGGATCACTCGAATGATAAACGTGATGAAATTCCAAAAGGGACATCAATTACTCATATGCATATATAGAACGAGAAGTCAGTCTATATTTCTTTTGATATAGAAGCAGCGGGGGAATTATGTGGATATGGTATTTTCAAGGCTTTGGATCTCATGATTGAAACGCACTACCGCTTATTTGACACTTTCTCATCAAAATCAAAGCATAATACATTTGTATGATGAATCGCACTCCGATATCGAAGATAGTTCATCGCTCCAAAAATCATTTCCTATTTGACCTAAATAGTCGTTATTTCAAAATATCTCAAGTTCTATTGAACTACATTCATTAAAAATTTACAGATACATCAATAACACTATGATAAGGAGTCTGGGGCACTTAGAATGGTGAAAATTGAGTTTCTAGAAGTGAAGTTATTAAAATTAGTCAAATGACGTACAAATGACGTACCTGGGTACTCTTAACCCTATTCCTTAAGAATCTTTGAGTGACAATTGAAAAACCTAACCCTAGTCACAACTTTAATTACAACTCTTACATCAACCATATTCCTAGCCTCAACCTTATTTATCAACACAAATCCAACCCCAACATTAACCCTAATTTCAAAGGATGGAAAGTAAAGTGAGTTTGTTTTACATAACTTGCACACGAATCTTTCTCCTTCATAACTAGCGTTTTATTTCTGATTCGTCCTCTGAGATTAAGGTGATATTCAGAAACTGATTCATGCAGAGTACATCCGAAGAGTATTTGACCAAAATGCATGTATTCAAAACTTCTTTTGCGACTCGAATGTTGGCTAATCAATGATCACGCTGAGATCTGGTTTCAGGAAGTATGTTTCTCGGTGCTTATAGTTCGTTGAAGCAGTTGGTGAATCACTAGGATGAAAAGATCTTGTTTAAATTGAGAAGCTGAGCTTAGAACTTTAATGAGATCTTTTCTAGAATTATCGACATCTGAATTCTGGATCATGAATCTTTATGGCTCTGTTTGATAGAATTTGACTGAGCTAAAATAGCTCGTGATTGCTAAACTAAAACTGCGATCATACATCATGCAGCATTGTTGAAAAGAATCACGAATTTTATTGATGTGTCGAACACGTACGAAAAACCTTTCCCGGTAGTTCATATGTCCAAAATAACTCCATCTCTACATATTTACACTTAACACTTATATAAATCATCACATCATCATAACATCAAAACATCACGTCGACCAATCCTTATTCTTTCATTAACTAACGCCCTACCTAAAAACATATTCAGATATAAGGTTGTTTATATCTAATTTTTAACCCTAAGCTTAAAGCCAATTCGGGTCGATTCAGATTCGGCTGTCATTTTACGGTGAAGGGGAATTACGGGGAATGGTGGAGAATCATCCATTTAACAATCTTTGAAACTACAATTTCGCTAACTGATAGACGCTTAAATGAGGTTTCCAACGATATATACATTGTTGCTAGGAAAGGAACCTGCACTACGAGGGAGACTGCGAATGATGATAAGCGAGTAGCGAGAAGAAATATGAGATATGTCTAAGTGAATGTGTAGAGATGACGCGTGGACGGATGGACGCGGAGTAATACACCCTGGCACATGAACTGAATGGAGCGAAGTAGTCTTTTTTCTTTTAGTTGATAAAGTCCTCTGTATGATCGGTATGCTACTTTTGGTAATAAATAATCTTAAATCTTATAGGCTCAAAAGATTCTTCAATAACTGTTAAAGCTACAAATTCTGGAGAAGGTGTGCGGGAACTCGGTCAACCTGTAAATTCAAGCACAGGTATCGAATGTTGTATCTGGCATGGGACGGAAGGCTGCTTGTGCCGATGTTGTGCATTGCAATGTTTGTGTTGGAGGGCGGAGCGTTAGGTAGAGGAGGTGGCCGGAACCGTGAACCGGCGCTAGTCTGCGAGCCGGAGCTTTTTACTTGTATCGTCGGAAGGGGTCCACCTGAACGGATAGCTCTCATCCACTCATTTTCCCATGAGCGCTACTCACCTTGATTAAAAATTGTAGCCAACATTCTTCTAGCTACGTTGCTAGGAAAGGAACCTGCACTACGAGGGAGACTACGAATGATGGTGATAAAAGAGTTAATAGAAGAATTATGAGCTATGTTTAAGTGAATGTGTAGAGATGACACGTGGACGCATGGACGCGTGGACGCGGAGTAACAAGGATATGTCCAAAACTTGCCATCGAACAAGAATCGAACTTACGCGACAGTTTCAGGATTTTTTAAGGATGTCATTGCTTACCAGCTAGACTTTTTTCGGACAGATAGAGGAACGATGTAGGATGTTACGATAAATCAATTTTTGAACGAATATTTTCCAGCTAATTAAACTATTTAGTTATTCTTCATGATGTGTAAATGCGAAAGGTAACGCATATTTTACAGCGAGCCGGAGCCCGGAGCTCGTAGGTGATGTAAGTGCACATGTACGTTTGTACGTTTGTATGTTTGTACTTGTACAAAAATGAAAAACTGATACCGGCACATTTGTACTAGAGGTGGCTTACTGGTCAGCATGTCTGCCTTACTGACTGACTTGGATCGGATTGTGGTTTATACTGACATTAGCAAAATTACTCTTGTAATGAACCTCAAAATATACGGTATCAATATCTGTCTTAGCATTCTGAACGATTATAGAGAGAATCAGTTTAAGTCCTTTTCATAGGTTACAAGGTTGATTTTACATGCAAAAAGATCAACTTACATGGTATAAGTAACCGCTTCTATGCCTTCCTTTTTCAGATCTCCTTTTAAAATTGCGATTGCAGCGCCATGATCCTTTCGCATGAAATCCATCCTTCCCATTTGCCGACTAAAGGAAAATCAATCGTATAGTTCTGCGGACGAAAGACGAATATTCATACGACGTCGATAGAGCGGCGTCTTGGCACTATTCGAAATGCCGTCGTCTTTTAAAATATACTTTTATTACCCAAACTACTATGTACGTTTAGTTTATCATGTGCTGTTTACACTCAGTTTTCACTTTTCACAAATAAAATCTGAGTGTTGCGTCTTGCCACCATGAGGATAGTGCGCATACAGCATCCTTCCCATTTGCCAACCAATGCGGACAAAGGACGAATATTCATACGACGTCGATAGAAATGCCGTCGTCTTTTAAAATATACTTTTATTACCCAAAATACTGTGTACGTTTCGTTTATCATGTGCTGTTTACACTCAGTTTTCACTTTTCACAAATAAAATCTGAGTGTTGCATCTTGCCACCATGAGGATATTGCGCATATAGCATAGTAGTTGTAGCGTTGTAAGTTGTTACCCAGTAAAATAACTAGGTGCTGCTAGTCCGGACATAAATCATATCCATCTTTTGCGATTTTGACTTGTGTCCGGACATAATCAAAATCCTTATCTTGTCTGGTACGTACATTTGTACGTAAGTGAGTACTACGTGCACACGTACGCATGCCGCATGCCCTTATACATGCCGGTAGACTGTAGAGTACAAATAAAATCCGAGTCTGGACAAATAAATATTTTTACCTGTGTCCGGACATAAATCGAATCCATCTTTTTCGGACATAATTCAAATCCATATATTGCCGTGATTTTTTGTCCCGACATCATATTTCGCCGATTTCCAGATGGATAAATTCGTCCTATGGTCTATAGTACAACAAAGTATTTGAATTTTGAAGAACAGGATTTTCGTCAAACCCTACAGGATTTTCCGGAAATTTCTGTCCAAATACTTTCTTTCTTATTTACGAATATTGTCGACTGTGGTTCAATACTACTTTTAACTAGTCTCTAACATCTACCATACACTATGTTTGACAGTCTGCACCACTAAGAACTTGATTATCGTGTTGAGATATATATGATTATACTTCACACTACCGCGTATATAGAGTTATGAAGAGGACTAACTTTACCTTTTGGACAAAGATAATTGTTACATGAGTAGATCTTGATAGTATACAATTGAAAAACGACTATGTGCCTGATTGTCATAGATGCATCAATGCTCAATCTAAACTAATGTAACAGCTTTGGCCTTGCCAGTTTGCAATGGTTCTTCTTGAATATCTACCAACGGCGCTCCTCTGTAGCGCATTCCGCCTGTACTACTCCGGTTGCCCGAAATACTACCACGATTGCTCGGAAACAAACTTCCACCGACACTATTCCTTGCGCCTCCCTGTGATGACTTCCTTGACGACTCGTCAAAGAAATTTCGAACGGAAGCCGTCGCAAAATGAGTAACCTGCACATATCTATCCTCGTTCAGGCCGGTTTGTAAATACTGCATAATGTTCCCAAAGCGGTCCGCACCAAATAGTGTGTCGAAACGATAACGATGCAAAAATTCACGAGCCACGTACTCCCACAACGTTTTATCCTGTTCCTGATCGGTCTTGACGTCGTTCCGCCAAATACTTTTGGTGTAAGTGTCTTTCATATTGCCAATCTCAATCTTGAAACTTTCACATAAGTACTCGCCAAGTTTAGGACTTAAGTTGTACCTTAAGCTGTATTCAATGACAAATAAGAAGATACTGGAGAATACCTGCAAGCCCAGTGAGCCTAATGCGACATATTCGACTGCATAACCATCCATCTCTTCGTCAGGATTGTATCCAAGCTCATCGACGTTGTTGAACCAAGCACCAATTAAGGCAACAGCAGCAGCAAGCGCTGCAATAATGCGCATCAAAGTCGCTAATTGTTGAGTATGCAACAGATGAAGTGATTTGTACAATGCGCCTGAGTTCTCCGCTAAAGGCGCCTTCCGACGAAGAGCAAATCCTAAAGTGGATAAATGTCCCATTTTGCGACTGAGCATCAGCACTACCAAATACGCTGCGATAGGAGACGTAATGCCCAATGCCCAGAAACTGCCTGTCTGAATGTCTTTGCATGCATTGATGTCATTATCGATCGCAAGGCAAATGTTACCAGTCGTAAAGACAATCGACGTAAAGAAAGAAATAAATCCACTAGTTATCACCAAAGATGTGACATAACTTTCCGTGGTTGCGTAATGCAATGAACGCAACTCATGTGTGGCACGGGCGCACTTTACATTGATTTCAGTACTCAGCGTTTCCATTTGTTCGGCAATCTCGTATGCCTCGGCAGCAATCGGTTTCATTGTAGAATTAGAAACTCGGTCGGCGGCCTCGACGCTGGTAGGGAACGAATTAACACCCGTCCTGTAACAATACATCTTGTTATAAAAGTACTGAAAAGTGGCAAGCAAATGCGTATGACGAATTGAACGCTGTTTAAAGAATCCGAATGCAATTGGACCGCGCTGCAACGTCGGCTCCAATCGATCCTTGAACAAAAACAGACGGCGATACAACCCACGAGACAAACCGCGCGAATAACCATTGTGCGATCCCGTTCTTACTGAACCAGAGTTTTTGGTCAAAAGCAACATCTCCATCATCAGTTCGTATAAATCTACGAGATGCTGTTGTAAGTACGAGCTCACTTCGTATAAAATGAAGTCATTCAACAAACGATCAATGAAATCCTGGATGGCCTGTTTGCTCATGAAATTCATTTTTAGGCGTTCGAATGCAAAGATGAAATCATCGTTATTTTCGTTGTTGTAATAGTAATATTTCTTGATATAAATATCTGCCAACTCCTTTGCCTTCATATAAAAAGGATTCTCATCCAATGGAATTTGGCTGCGACCCTCTTCATCTACAAGTTTGAAAGCATCCAGTAAAATGCGCGAGTATTTAGAATTCAAGAACTCTTCTCTATATAACTCGTTACGATTCTTGTAACGAGAAGCATTTGTAATAGTCCCTACAGCGATCCAAGGCGTAATGCCCGATAACACGGCCCCGAAGATAAACCCTACCGTGGTAGTATCGGGACCGCTCGAAGAGTCATCGGAGGAGTTGGTGGAATCGAAAATACCCGACGCTTGAGCTGCTGCCAATAAAGTTGCACTGAAATTTAAGCCATTCGCAAAGTTTTGAGCCTCTACTGCAAATGAATCAACAATAGAATCCACCGGCTTTGGTTGATTAGAAAATCCCTGGCTGGATATGCGTCCGTTATCCTTGTACAGTTGCTTGGCATGAAGTATGACGGCGTTCGAGTTAAACGCACATTTTTCTACGAACATCACTTCCTTCTTCAACGCATCCTGCTCCTCATCAGACAAAGATAAGGGCAACTTATTCAACGATGGCCAGAACTCGCCACTATCCACTAGCATGTTAGACGATGTCATCATAGAATCGAACTTGGCAGTCAATGTATCTATGATTTGTCCATTCCCCTTCAACAACGAATTCGATTTCACTTGTTTTGTTAGTTTCTGAAAACAAGTCTTGCCTAAAACAGACCTCAAGTTACTGATGTACTGATCGCAGCTTTCCAGTCCACGTGGAACCCACGATGCAGCTACCTTGATGCGCCAATCACGGCTCAATACTTCATCCAAATCCTGGTTGCTCTCATAATACTCAATTACTTTGGAGTGAAGGTAATCCATACCGTGCTCGTAACTGAAACCAGGACGGAGGAATCCATCCTCACCATAATTCGCGCCTGTACCACGTTGCACGACCTCACCATTGTTCCAATTCGTTTCTTTGCTGTAAAGGTTGAAACGTCCTACAAAGTCCAAACTATCTAAAGCATCCGTGAGAAAATTATTGAACAACATGGCATTGATTGCAGCACCGGTGAGACCACTGTATCGCATAAAATGCGGTGTACTTTGCTCATCTCCACCAAACGCGAACACGTATCCGCTTTCAGAATTGCTCACACGCATCGAACGGAAATTGACGTAATGTCCAACAGGGAAGGTTGCCAATGCAACTTTGCTCTCTGCATTACCGTCGGGACCACGAGAGAGATTTCCATCGCGACGGACCTTGGTATTCTTGTGCATGTAACTGACCATACCTTCCACGGTACGTACGAGCACATAGTTCGGACTAGTAGCACAAGTGCAGCACAAGATATCGTAACGTTCGCGGGGATCGCTTACCAGACGGAACGATTCACATAACGGGAGTTTGCCTAATGTTGTATCCTCGTAGCTATTGATCATGTATAGCGTTGGGACCTTGGTATGTCCGCCTGGGTTATACACGTCGGCGCGATGTATCGTCTCGAGGGCTGATTCAAACCACAGTCGATCGAAGGCATGACTTACGCTACCCTTAAATCGATTGAGTGCACGTTCATTGTTCTGTTTCTTGTTAGAACTCTTCATTCGTTTCAAAACGATAGGGGATGTGAGTTCTTCCACTGTTGTTCCCTTCCAGAAATCGTATTCTCGCGTGAACTCCATACCAAGGTAATAATTATCTCCCGTCTCGAAGAATCGAACTTGTAAATGCGTACGGACAAAGGGAGCCATATCCTTGTACGTCTTCACAGCTCTTTCTACAAGCACGTCAAGCGGGGTACTCAATTCTTCGAAGAAACTACGGAAATGCTGCCTCCAATTATAATCATTGGCAACTTTCTCGTGCATGATCTGAGCGATCATGGCACTGTTAACAGTCTTGGTGAAATCACCAACGATACGGGTATTTTGGTCGGTGTGACTACGAATATCATCTAGGATGCCGTTGTTCCATCGCCTATTTCCAAACCGATGCATGATCATGCTGACCTTTGGACCAGTAATACATGCCACCCCGTATGGTTCGTACGTAGTACTGCTGAAATGTACCGGAGATAAGTGCTGCTTGCCAATCGCCTCGAACACATGCGTGTGAGAAGTATCGATAACAAAGTCGTCTTTCTCGATTTCATCGTAAACGAGCTTCAATTGCTTCTTATCGGATTCAGATTTGGTCTCTTCAAATAATTTTGCACCGAGGGACGCACTAATAGCAGGCTCGAGTACTAAGTGTTCGGTACCGCGATGATCTTTCGTACCATAGGGATATACGGCAGGTAAGATGAAGTTCTCACAAATGAGTTCGTCTTCATCCTCTTTCTCGCTTTCTAATGGAATGTACGAATTATTGTTCAAGGCACGGAAAGTAAAGAACCCCGTGGTGATATTTGCCGAAACAAGCTGATAAGTACACATCTTACGCTTGGATGGGACCCAAATGCTATATTGCGTACCAACGTGTACTTGATTGGCATTTAATGGTTCAACGCGGTTCTCGTTAGTGACCTTCCATGGTAACGGTTTTGCGCCATCACTCATTTTTTTGCCATCGTAATCATACGACAGACGAACCAAGTCATTTGTCTTAAGAGCAGAACCCTTCTTTTTTAGCACATTTGTACTTGGATTATATTGAGCACCGCTCTTAGTTTTATGCTCAATTAAACCCATTGAATCGAGTTTGCTCACTCCCAAATGCATCATCGCTTCCAAATCCTTAATAGTGATCTCTACAAATCCCTGTGTGGGCAGAGTGTTACCGTAGTGGCTGTCTGTTTCTCCATTGGCAGGGATATACACGTCTTCATAGATGGTACCCAGATGATATCGAAGCATAGCAATCCATCGAGCATCGAGCCTAATGATCTGTGCACGCTCAAATGTGGCTCCTCCTTGGATGAATGCGTCTCGGGATTCGAAGAGGCGGAGCCATCCGTTACTCGCAATGACCGCTTCAGCGCAATGCAAGGTAGTCAACAACCCGCAGGGACCACCTCCAACGACGATCATATTTTGCGGGGGAACACGCACGATGCGTCGGTTCTGGCCAGTTGTCATGGCCTCAAAATCAGCGTTAGACTTGACAGGTTCTGTGATAACCAGTTTCTTGTATTGGTTTTCTGTGCTATACTGCAGGGGGTCTGTGCTATACGTATAATAAGTCTTATTTTGTACTAGCTGATGGTGGCTCGTAATGTGAATCTTCTTTATCGCTTCTTCCTGTGCCAATTTGAGCATGACGAGTTTAATATCATCAAGAGTACTGCATTGTACTTGTGATACCACCTATAGTCATAATAAAAATTAAATGATTGGCTATGATCATTTTGAATATTTAACATGTAAAAATACAACTCACCTGGAGACTTCGCAAATCCTTCCTCAGATCCGCCAACTCCATAAACGCAAAGTAACTGAACTTCTTTCCATGATGCAACTCAATCTGCATGAATGCTTTCTGTGCAATGGAAATAAACTCTGCTACTGGCAAATAATGTCTCACTGTCAATACACCATTTTTTCCTAAGTGTGCCTTGTCAATCCACTTTGACGTGCGCGTCATTCGATGTTTGAAGGAATAACGCTTCGTTGCGACATTGCTCCCTTCGTAAGTATATACATCTGAACGCAAAAGAGAATTATCTCCAGATACGATATAAACTGGCTGCCCAATCTTAAGATCGGTAACGATTTCATCTTGTGATGCATTTGCGATCCATTCATCCATCGAGTCGCGTCTTAGCTCACGTGCCAACAAAGTTCGCACACGGCCGATTAGCAATTTCGCAGGTAGCGAATTTCTTGTAGCGCGTTCCCGCATAAGTTCAAGAAGTGTCCGCTTATCTTTAGGACTCAACAAATACATCGCTCGAATGATGGTAATGCGACTGATACCGTTGATTTCAGTACTGGTTGAGTCCGGATTTTTGCAGTACGTCTTAATGGCTTTGATCAATTCCTCATCGGAAGGGACCTTCCACTTTACATCTGTAAGCATATCGAGGCAGTACTCGATTCCTACACGAACATCTTCGTCAAGTATTGAGGCTATGGCTTTGGCCTCGGTCTCATAATGCGGCAAAGAATCTCGAATAGATTCCATCCACGTTCGGAAGGCATAAGATCTAGCTTCGACACCACCACAGAGATCATCGGATATGGCAATGCATTCCTCCAACAACCCATCCAATTCCTTCAATTGGAATATAGGACGCAAATTTTGCAACTTTCTCAATAATGGGGCCAAAACGTTGCTATCCCATTTACTGATTCCTCTCAAGGTAGAGAGTGTTAGCATAACAGGTGGAACATGTGTTCGTAATATCCCGATAGGATTGAGCTGTTCCATGCGTTGATGGGCAAAGTTTCCACTGAACTGATACAACATATTGTTCCAATGCCTACCAAGGCATAACAGCACGTGTTCAACTCCATTGTTTATCATAGTGGAAGTGGGAGTGCTTAGAAACGTACGTACGATACTCTCATCAGTAGGGAGGCGATGAGATTTTCGAAATGCGTTTGTGTGCTTACGACCAAAGTAATTTCCTACCTGGTTGCGATTAGCCTGCTCAAATCCATTACCTTCTGCAGCGAGGTTCTGTGCAATGAAGTTCGGATTGAAAGTGGTCAGTTCTTCGAAGCCGGTCAATGTTCGTGTGAGCCAGCTACCGCGTCCCAGTAAGACGCGGAATACACTGGCGACGGCATGCGCTCTGGTGCTTGGGAAGTTCTCGGATGCCGGAAATCCCAGTGGGAAAAACCAATTCAAAACTGGGATCTTTCCAATACCATCGTAAGCACGATTCCAATGAATCCACGTGTGCGTATGCCAGAACCAGTCCCAGCTGGAACTGCTGACCTGCTGTACGATTATACGGGAAGTATTACGGTTTTTTAGGCATGCAGAGAGGGCAACCCTTAGAGCACGAGTCTTCTTGGGACTTTCGAGGGCGGCCATGAGACGGTTCAACATGATCGCTTCGTGTCCAGACAAAAATTGAACGAAGTCCTGTAGGCCTCGTGATAGTGCAAGACCATTCACGTGATCGTAAGATGCGAGAATAATTGCACGGAGAATACTACGCCAAATAGTCCCTAGCATGCCGACTTCGACCGAGATCTGGAGAGGGGCGCCAGTGATTTCACTGAACTCAGCCTCTTCAATAATATTGTATGTTCGAATAAGTTCTTGAACATCGTCGAAATCCACCTCGACAATAGTTTCGGCTTCACTGAGCATACTTGGTTTAGAGCGGCTGAGATATAAAGGGTTACCTGTGCAAAACGAGAGTATTATTATTAGATATATATACATATCAATACAAATGTAATGGTATGAAAACGTTTTTGTAAATATAAAAGGTAAGATTTATTACATACCAGATTGTGCGTCTTTCACCAAATAGAAATAGAGCTCGTCATCCGCTAATAACTCGTCATCTCCGCCGAACAGGTTGGCAGCCGTCTGTCCTCCAAAGCGAACACTACCGTGATCTCCTCCAACACGAGTACTCGCCTTCGCATTAGCCAAGCTGAGTTCGTCGTCATCACTTGCATAAATGCTGAAACGGTTGGTCAGCCCACTAGTGGTCACAGCAGATGAACGTTCTCTAATGCTATCGACTAAACGAAAGGCTCCGCCGACACCGGCAGCCTTCGCGCGGACACTCTCAGTAGAATAATGCCCATACGAGGTGCCGCTATCGATGTCGAGGGCTACAGTATTTGCACGAAGAGCAACACTGTTTTGACGAGCAAGTTTTCCCAGGCGACCGAGCAGTTTCTTGGACTTCCCAAGACCAGCAATCTTTTCAACAATGAACGGGAGAGGATCACCCACACCATTATGAAACTGTTCGCGAGAAGCCTTAACGATTTTGGATAGACTGTAAGAGATACCGGTGCTGTAATTTAAAAAATCAAATAAAAACGAAGAGTCTGTAAGAAATATTTCAGTCCCAAAAAGCACGATATTGTTGATATATATATATATATTTATATGTATATATACAAGCCGTACTGCTCGTATATTCGATCGCCAGTAAATGTTTCTGTTCCAAGACCAAGATAGACCTTCACCATGATTTCTTACCTGTACGATGCTCCAGTTCTGTATTTGATTTCATTTCATTAAATTCATTCAATTCCAAAAATTCGTGAGCATAGAGAATATATAAATTCACAATAAACACACATTCACATTCACATTCACTTACCCGTCAATGGGAGGAAACTCTGAAGTAAGAAGCTCATCGGTGAGAAGGTTATGGACTCCTTGAACGGCATACCCAGATTCTCTGAGGGGATCGAACGCGGTACTCTCTTCGGGCAACTCTTCAATGAGCAACTTCAAGAAGTGCATCACCGATACGTATCCATACTTCCTCTCTGCCATGAGCAGGAAGTGATCCAGCTCTGAAAATGTTGCCATGACTGAAGTTTAGGTCCCGTTGCGTTGGTGTTTGGTAAAAAGTGGTTTAAAAGTGGTTTAAA
>Ga0213867_1000998_pt1 | contig 12600 bp, 8 predicted proteins | sample PICome_12_FD_160120 | JGI IMG/M metagenome (GOLD analysis project Ga0213867, IMG submission 160120) | Coastal seawater microbial communities near Pivers Island, North Carolina, United States - PICO540 | ecosystem: Environmental > Aquatic > Marine > Coastal | place: USA: North Carolina | collected... | reverse complement strand
GTTTTTTAGCTCATCTAATGTATAACCTACTGCTAAAAGGGCAGCAATTTTAGCAATTGGAAAACCTGTTGCTTTTGACGCTAGTGCAGAGGATCTACTTACCCTCGGATTCATTTCAATAATGAGTATTCTTCCATTTGTAGGGTTGACAGCAAATTGAACATTTGAACCACCAGTCTCAACACCTATTTTTCTAAGTATGGCAATACTTTGATTTCTTAATTGTTGAAACTCTTTATCTGTTAATGTTAAAGCTGGAGCAATAGTAATACTATCTCCAGTATGCACGCCCATTGGATCTAAGTTTTCTATCGAGCAGACAATTATTGAATTATCTGATTTATCACGAACAACTTCAAATTCGAATTCCTTCCAGCCGATCAAAGATTCTTCTACTAAGGTTTTTGAAACAGGGCTTAAATCTATGGCATTTTTTACCTTAGGTAAAAATTCATCTTTGTTAAAAACAATACCTCCACCGCTTCCTCCCAATGTATAGAAAGGTCTTAAAATAAGGGGGTAGGTAACCTCGGAAGCTATTTTTTCTAAATCGGATTTATCATCTACAATGATGCTAAATGGTGTTTCTAAGCCTATTTCAGTCATAGCTTGAGCAAACAGCTCTCTGTCTTCTGCTACATCAATTGACCTTGGACTAGCGCCAAGAATTTTTATAGGGCTATTAGAGAAGTAATCCTCCTTATTTAATTCACGAACAATGTTTAGAGCAGTTTGCCCTCCCATTGTAGGAAGGATTGCGTCTGGTTTTTCTTTTTCAATTATTTTTTTTACAATTTCTTTATCGATTGGCTCTATATATGTTTTATCTGCAAATTCAGGGTCTGTCATAATAGTAGCGGGATTAGAGTTAATGAGAACCACTTGGTATCCTTCGCTCTTTAACGCTTTACAAGCTTGACTTCCAGAATAGTCAAACTCACAAGCTTGACCTATCACAATTGGACCTGAGCCAATTACTAAAATTTTTGAAATATCTTTTCTAGCTGGCATTTGATTTCATTAATTCAATAAATTTATCAAAAAGATAGCGACTATCGTGTGGTCCAGGACTAGATTCAGGGTGATATTGAACTGAGAATAGTGGCTGAGATTTTGATTTCATACCATCTACTGTTTGGTCAAATAACGATATATGGGATATTTCTAAATCATTTGGAAAGTCATCTTTACTCACAACAAAACCATGGTTTTGAGATGTGATTTCAACTCGTCCTGTTTCTAGATTTTTTACTGGGTGATTACCCCCTCTATGTCCTTTATCCATTCTTTTAGTTTTGGCATCAAAAGCCAAGCTAAGAATTTGATGACCTAAACAAATTCCAAATGTAGGTATTTTGCTTTCTATAATCTTTTTAAGTTCTGACTTGATATTGTTATAAACCTTTTGTGGATCACCAGGGCCATTGCTTAAAAATATTCCATCAGGGTTTTTTGACAAAATACTATCTGCTTTGAAGTTCATATCAAACTCGAGCAAGTTGCAATTTCGTTTAGAAAGATTTTTTTTGATATTGTCTTTGGCCCCAAAATCAAGAAAAGCAATATTTAAAGTCTCATTTTTAATGTTGTTATCTATGATTTTTAATTCGTTGGTATAATCAGAAATAACGTCGTTTTCTTCTAGTGTCGGGTGCTGATCGATTTGTTCAAGGATGAAATCAATACCTTTTTCATTGAAATAATTTTCGCTACATAACATGATATTTTTAGGACCAAAATCTCTAATGATTTTAGTGAGAGACCTAGTATCTAAGTCGAAAAACGCACATGATTTTTGATCTATTAGCCAATTGGTGAAATCTATTTGAGATCTCCAGTTAGAGGAATAACTAAAAATTTCACTACATATTAGACCTGAAGCATGAATTTTCCATGATTCATAGTCTTCATCGTTACAGCCAACAATTCCGATTAGAGGAAAAGTAAAATTAATAAATTGCGACTTGTATGATGGATCAGTAAGTATTTCTTGGTAACCAGTCATGCTCGTGTTAAAGCAAATTTCCGCTATTTTAAATTGTTCAGAACTAAGGAACTTTCCTTTAAAAATGAAATCTTTATTATAAATAAGAAATCCGTTTTGATAATTTTGATTATTTTGATTATCTAATACGGTCATATTAAATCTTGAGTATTAGTATATTATTAGAAGGGAAATTCAAATGAGTTTGGCAGAAAAAGTATCAGAAGATGTAAAAAGCGCCCTAAAAAGTGGGGATAAAAAAAAACTAGCTATAGCAAGATTTCTATCTTCTGAATTAAAAAATTTCCTTATTAAAGAGAATCTAGATAGGGAATTATCAAAAATAAGTGAAGAAAATTTTTTTAAGATAGTCAAAACACAAGTGAAACAAAAAAAAGAATCATTAGAATTTGCTGAAAAGGCAAACGACCCCATTATGATTGAAAATCTTAATTTTGATATAGAGTATTTGAATTCATATCTTCCAAGTACACTGAACGAAGAAGCAACAAAAGAAATAATTATAAATTATATTGAAGATCATCAGCTTACAGCTAAGGATTTTGGTAAACTTATGGGCTTACTTAAGGAAAATCATAGTAACCAAATAGATTTAAATTTAGCATCAAATATAATTAAAAAAGTTTTTAGTGAATGACAGATGATAATATTAAAGAAGTTATAAATAGAACTTCTATCGTTGATGTCATAAATTCTACTATTCCTTTAAAAAAAAAAGGAAATAATTATTTTGGTCTAAGTCCATTTAAAAATGAAAAAACACCATCATTTTCGGTAAATGAAGAAAAAAAGATTTTTCATTGTTTTAGCACAGGTGAGCATGGAAATGTCATTGACTTTTTAATTAAAGTCAAAGGTTATGATTTTAAAGATGCCTTACATGAATTGGCCTCAAAGGTTGGCGTTGAATTAAGTTTTCGATCCTCAAAGATTAACTCAATTATTTATGAAATAAATCAATTTGCTAAAGATTTATTTCATAAAAACTTATTTCAGTCTAAAATTTGTATGGATTACCTTCTCAATAAAAGAAAATTTACCCAAGAAACAATTGAGACATTTCACTTAGGTTCTACCTTTAACTCTTCTGCCCTTCAAAAAAAGCTTTTAGATAATTTTGAATTAAAAGATTTAATTTCATCTGGTGTTTTTAATAAAAATCAAAATTCAAAAATTTTTTTTCATAATAGGGTCATGGTCCCAATCGCTAACACTCAAGAAAAAATAATTGGTTTTGGCGCTAGAGTTATTGATGAAAGTTTGCCAAAGTATATTAATACCGCGGAGACTAAATTATTCAAAAAGAAACAAATATTATTTAATGAAAGCAAACTAGATAAACATTTAGATAAAAAATTAATATTAGTTGAAGGGTACTTTGATGTATTGAAGCTTTATCAATTTGGCTTTTTAAATTGCGTCGCTCCATTAGGAACATCAATTAATCATGAGAGAGTTATTGAACTAACCAAAAAAGGATATGAAGTTATAATATGTCTCGATGGAGATTTAGCGGGCAGGAATGCATCTCTGAGGTTGATGAATAATTTATTATCTTCCAAAGATTTTGAACTCGGTGTAAAATTTGTTTTACTTCCAAAAAATTATGATCCTGATTTAATGTTAGAATCTGAGATGAAAGATCAACTGGTTAAATTAATTAATCAACCTTTAAACATTGAAAATTTTATTGAAAAATATTTAGAAAAGTATTTTTCTAGTGATGACATTGATGAACAATTTAAGGGATCAAAAGCTTTAAAAGGTATTTTATCCTCGATAGAAAACATTGATTTAAAAAAAATATTAAATCAATATTTTCAAAATAAGTCTCCAAATTCAAAATCTAGACCTAAAAATCAAAATAAACAAATTTCATTTGTCGAAACAGGGAAGGATCTTAAATCAAAATTTAGTGCAGGTTTGATTTTATTTTATATTGAAAACCCAGACTCGAGAGAAAAAATATACGATCTTTTGGCAACTGCAAAATTTCAATCAAAATTCAAAGATATTCGAAACGAAATAATTAAAAAAAACCTATTTAAATCAACACCTAATGAGCTTCATGATCATTTGGAGTCTAAAGGATTGAATTTTGCAAAAAATTTACTATTTTCTAATGAAGTTCGAAGACTTTGCAGATTTGCCTCATCTAGTTTTGAAGGTGACCCATACAACGAAATTGAAAAAACAATTAATTTTATAAACCAATAAATACAAAAGAAAAATGACAAAAAAAAAATCAACTACCACGTCCAAAACTACTACTAAAAAAAAATCTACTATTAAAAAGGTAGTTGAAAAAAAAACAAAATCTCTCTCTAAAAAAAAAGAAGATATTAATCCCTCAGATTTTCTTCAAAAAGAAAATGAAAATCAATTAAAGAGCCTTATCACTAAAGAGTTTGACAAAGATTTAACTGAAAAATCATTATTGTACATAAAGTCATTTGTAAAGATTGAGGACTCTATAATATCTGTAAATGATTTCTTAAATTATGTTGAAAATTTAGATGAAGATTTATTTAAACTTTTCAAAGCATATAGCAATTCATCAGATAATGATATTGGTTCATCCTCCGATGAATCAGAAGAAGAAGAAAAACCCTCTGGTGTCAAAAGTGACGACCCAGTTCGTATGTATCTTAAAGAAATGGGAAATGTTGAGTTGTTATCCCGTGAAGGTGAAATTGCAATAGCAAAAAGAATAGAGTCTGGACTTGATAGAATGATGAATTCTATTTTAGAGTGTCCAGCTTCATTAGATATTTTGAAAAAATGGATGGATCAAGTTAAGCTTCAAGAAATAAATTTAAGAGAAATTGTCGACTTTGATGAATACTTTAATGAAGACAACGATCCTTATTCTAACTCATCGAAAAGAAAAGAAATTCAAAAAATTATAAATGATAAAAAGAAAGCCCTCTTAAAAGAAAAAGAACAATTAATGAAAGAGCAGGGAATTGAGATAGATAAAGAAAAATTAGCAGAAACCGCCTCTGAAGAAGATGTTGAAAATGAGAGTTTTTCAATATCTATCATTGAAGAGTTTTACAAACCAGAAATTTTGAAAAAATTAGACCGCGTACTAGTTCTTTCTGAAAATATAACTAAAATTAAAAAGAATAAAAATATTACTAAAATATCAGACTCAAAATCACTAAAGGATCTTAAAAAATATCAAGATGAAATACTAAATTACTTTAATGAAATTAAAATTAAACCTCATAAATTAGAGGAAATTATTACCCACCTTTATTCTATTAATAAAGAAATTCAATCAAAGGAAGTATCAATTCTAAGTATTTCAACGCAATCAAAAATTGCACGTGATACTTTCTTAAAACATCACAGTCTAAAAGACACTTATACTTTGTACCAGAAACATATGTGTTCTGCAGATGAAGATTTTAAGGTTATGTTTCAAAAAAGTTCAGAAAAATTAAAAACAATTTATAAAGAAATTTTAAGTTTATCAAAAATAGCAAACCAAAATATTATTGAATTTAAAGAAAAAGTTCGCGAAATTCAATCTGGCCAAAGAACGGCCAACCAAGCAAAAAAAGAAATGATTGAGGCTAATTTAAGATTAGTTATTTCGATTGCAAAAAAATATACAAATAGAGGCCTTCAGTTCTTAGATTTAATCCAAGAGGGAAATATAGGCCTAATGAAGGCTGTTGATAAATTTGAGTATCGACGTGGTTATAAGTTTTCCACCTATGCTACTTGGTGGATTAGACAGGCTATTACTCGATCAATAGCAGACCAAGCAAGGACAATTCGTATTCCCGTTCATATGATTGAAACTATTAATAAAATTGTGCGATCCAGCAGGCAGTTAATCTTAGAACTAGGAAGAGAACCTACACCTGAGGAACTCTCAGCACGTTTAAAAATGCCAATAGAAAAAGTCCGTAAGGTTTTAAAAATAGCAAAAGAACCTGTAAGTCTTGAAACGCCAATTGGAGATGATGATGATAGTTTTCTTGGGGACTTTATCGAAGATAAAAATGCAGTTATACCTGAAGAGGCAGTAATGCAACTCAACCTCAGAGAAACAACTACAAAGATTTTATCCACCCTTACTCCAAGAGAAGAGAGAGTATTAAGAATGAGGTTTGGTATAGGAATGTCTTCTGATCACACCCTTGAAGAGGTTGGTCAACAATTTAGCGTTACAAGAGAAAGAATACGTCAGATTGAAGCCAAGGCACTAAGAAAATTAAAGCATCCAATAAGATCTAAAAAATTAAAGTCCTTTATGGACTCCTAATATCATAATTAATATAAATTCTTGTTTTTTTTTATTTTGAATATAATAGTAGTGAGTCTAATCAAGGGCCTGTAGTTCAGTTGGTTAGAACGCGGTGCTCATAACGCCGTTGTCGCAGGTTCGAGTCCTGCCGGGCCCACCAATATTAAATTTTATTTAACTCTTCAATGAGTTTTCTCAAATCCCCTTTATTCTTTCTAAGTATTTTTGAGAATTCTGATTTTTTGGTAACAAAATATGATGTATTTTCCACTATCACATCAAGAATTTTGAAGGTGGAGTTTATTGATGCAACCTTCCAATAAAGATTAATAGAATTTCTTCCCTCTTTGACTTTAGAAAAAATTTGATAAACATTTTCTTTTAAATCTATATCAATTAGTTCAATCTCACCAGATGTGGTGCTGTTAGATAAGTTATAAATAGTTTTTGTTAAGTAGTTTTGAAAAGAAATCTCATAAGCATTAAGATCTGATTTATCTGACTTTGATAAAATACTCTCTGGAATTAAGCCGTATGCGATACTTTTAACTGCAAAATTATTTTCAACAAAGTTCACATATTCTTCGTAATTTTCATTATTTTCCCCATCAGAATTATTCATAATTTCTAAAAATTTCACTGACTCTTGATTAAACCAATTAGATATTTCCTCCTCAAGAGCATGAGTAATTTGGAAAAAAAATAAAAAAGGGATAATCAAATATTTCATATTCATATTATAGAAGGAAATTAATTAATTACTCAATATAAATTTTTGGGGTAGGTAGATTTTGCACGTAATCTTCTTCAATCTGAGAATTGCGGTTTTGATAGTAAATAGACTTTAACATTTCATATCGATCAGATGAAGATTCTCTTATTAAGTCAATTTCTTCATCAACTTCAGCCCTTGAATTTAAACCATCTCCAATAGATACATACTCTCTATTTGGGATGTTGTTTGATACAGGGTCGATGACAAACTCAACAATATCTCCACTAAGATCTCTTAAATTACTTGGTCCTAAAATAGGAAGAACTAAATAAGGCCCACTAGAGATCCCACCTTTAGCTAATGTGAGTCCAATATCGGTTTCATTTTTTGTCATACCAACTCTGGAAGCTAAATCAAAGGTACCTAGTGAGGTAATTGTGTTGACGGTAAACCTTCCTGCAGAATTTAATGATTTTAAAAATTCTCCTTGAAAGACAAATGAAATTGCTCGGATAGGCTCTTTTAAGTTACCGAAGAAGTTAGACACACCTTTTTCTACTGGGTCAGGGGCAATAAATTTATAGGTCTTAACAACTGGCCTTATTGCGATATCGTCTATAAAAAAATTAAATCCTAAAATAGCTCTATTTATTGGCTCGAGGGGATCGTATATTTGGTCATAACGAATTGAAGACTCAATTTCATCATCATTGGCAAATGATAAATTATTGAAACTAAAAAAAATTAGCAAATTCAAAACTATGGCTTTTAAAAGTGTATTCATTACGTAATATTGTGAATCTAATTATATCAATCAATTTATGGATCTTCATTTACTAAATAAAGAACAAAAGATAGCTGTAGAACATCAAAAAGGACCTCTTTTAGTATTATCTGGTGCTGGAACAGGCAAAACAAGAGTTTTGACATCAAGGTTTGTATATATTGTAAAAAATTTAAATTTTGATTTTAATCGTATAATTGCTGTTACTTTTACCAATAAGGCGGCTAACGAGATTAAAGAAAGGGTAAATAAAGCCCTTGAAAGAAATATTGAATCTCCGTGGATTGGAACATTTCATTCAATTTTTGCTAAGTTTTTAAGAAAACACGCGCAATTAGTTAGTCTTAAAAGTAATTTTAATATTTTAGATAGTGAGGACCAAAAAAAACTAATCAAACAAGTTTTGGAATATTGCAAAGTCAGCAAAGAAGTAAGTGAAAATATCTATCTTAATGAAATCCAAAACCTCAAGGATGAAAAAATCTTTCCTGAAGATAAAAATAAAATTTTGAAATATTCTTCTCTAGAAAATATTGATGATATTTATAAATTATACCAACAACGATTAATTGAAATTAATGCCGTTGATTTTGGTGATATATTACTTCACAGTTACCATATTCTAGTTAATCACAAAGATATCCAAGAAAATCATTCTAATTTCATTCAACATATTCTCATAGATGAATTTCAAGATACCAATTTATTACAATATGATTTAATCAAACTTTTGCTTAACGCAAATCAAAATTTATTTTGTGTTGGAGATGATGATCAGTCAATCTATGCTTGGCGTGGAGCTAAAATTGAAAATATTATAAACTTTCCTAATGAGTTTAATTGCGATGTAGTTCGATTAACAAAAAATTATCGATCTAATAACGCTATTTTAGAGGCAGCTTCAAGCATCATCAGTAATAATAAAAATCGATTAGGAAAAAATTTAGAAAGTTTTAATAATAAAATTCCTGAACAAAAAATTAATCTGAAATCTTTTTATTCTCAAGAAGAGGAGTCCCTTTGGGTAGCAGACAGTATTTCAAGAAAATTCACTGATCAAGAATCATTTGGAATATTGGTAAGAATGACAGCGCAAATGAGAAGCATTGAAGACAAATTGATAAAGTATGCTTTGCCTTATGAAATCATTGGAGGTCCTAGATTTTTTGAGAGAAAAGAAATAAAAGATATGCTTGCGTATCTTAAATTAGCAAATAGCCAAAATGATGATTTATCTTTTGAGAGGATAATCAATCTACCCCGCAGGGGAATTGGAGAGCAATCAATTAAAATTATAATCGATCATGCCAGATCGAGTAATTTGTCTTTTTTTGATAGTTTGAAAGACTTAGCCCAGTCAAATAAATTATCACCTTCTTTATTGTCAAAAACTCAACCATTCTTGGATTTAATCAATAAAATTTCTGATCTCATAAGCAAAACAAGCTTAGAGGATTTAGGCATATTTGTAATTGAGGAAAGCGGATATTTGAAAATGTTAGAAAATGAAAAAAACAAACTGAAGCAAATCGAAAATGAGTCAAGAATTGATAATTTAAAGGAATTAGTAAATGCCTTATCGGAATTTGAAAACCTTGATGATTTTTTAGAACATGTAGGTTTGGTGAATGAAAATCTAAAAAAAATTAATAAAAATTCTATCAAGTTAATGACACTCCACGCAGCTAAAGGTTTAGAGTTTGATCATGTCTACTTACCAGGATGGGAAGAAGGTATATTTCCAAGCTCGCGAGCTTTAGAGCAAAATTCTACCAAGTCTTTAGAGGAGGAGAGGAGATTGGCTTATGTCGGAATAACAAGAGCAAAATATGATTTAAATTTAAGCTATGCTTCTTCTAGATATACATATGGAATTAATAACTACTCTTTGCCCTCTAGGTTTTTAAGTGAAATTAAAAATATAGATATTGAAAAAAGTAGTTATATTGAAAATCAAAATTTTAAAACTAAACCAAAATTATTGCCCTCTGAAAATATTGCCCTTTCTCCTGGAAAAAAAAGAATGATGGAATTTTTAAATAAACATAAGAAATGAATAATAAGTTTCAATTAATTCAAAGATTTCTTGATGATAATAATTATAAATTTTATTTAATTACTAATAATGATATTCATTTAAACGAAAGCCCCAATTTATCTCAAAAAGATATATATAATATTTCTGGATTTGATTGTAGTCATGGTTATCTTTTAATACTTACTGACCAGATAGTTTTCTTTACAGATTCTAGATACACTCTTGCTGCAAGTAAATTTTTTCCCAAAAGCATAAAAGTTTATGACATAAGAAACAATCCTTTATCAAAATACATAATCACTTTAGGTTCAAATTTTAGAGGTATCGTTGATCCAAAATTAATATCAACACAGCAATTTCTGGATTTAAATAAACACCTATCCCCAGTAAAAATTACAATTCATCCTTTAAAGGCTCAGATTTATCAGAAAGTATATTTCCCTGATTTCAATCGCTCATATCCTTTTAGTCTGCCAAAAAATTATATTCCAAGAAGTTATGATAAGAATATTCAATGGGCCAAAAATAGAATTCATTCTGAGGGTTTGTTAATATGGAATAATGCTCATGTAGCTTATTTGCTAAATATTAGATCTTTTGAATTAGATAATAGCACTAAACCTTTTGCGGGCTTATTTATTCCAAAGAAAAAAGCAAAACCCATTATCATTTCTAACAATGCAAATTTAAACAATCTCTCAAAAATAAAAAATAACTTTCAATTGCTATCATTTGAAAAATTTAAATCATTTTTGAAAAGAAATAATTTTAAAAAAATTGAATTTGAATTTAAATATACAAATTTTGAAATTTATTATTCTTTAAAAAAATTCTTACAAATATTTGAATCTCCAATCGATATAGACAAATATTTATCTAAAAAAACGAAGGTTGAAAAAAATAATATTACAAAATGCCATTATGAAGACGGTCTAATAATGACTAAATTTTTAATTCAGGTAAAAACTAAAAAATTAAAATTTAAAAATGAATATCATTTATCTAATGCCCTATATGAATTAAGAAAAGAAGGTGTAAATTTCTTTAGAAACTCTTTTGATTATATTTCAGCTTTTGATGCAAATGGTTCTATTGTTCACTATCGACCAACTCCTAACAACGCCACAATATTTAAAGATCAATCTTTACTTTTAATTGACTCTGGTGCTCATTACCTAGAAGGAACAACCGATGTTACTCGTATGTTAAAATTATATTCACCAATTAAAAAAAAGATAAAGAGTACTTACACTTATTTACTTAAATCATTATTAAAGTTAGAAAAAACACATTTTCCTAAAAATTTATTAGCTTCTGATTTAGATAATTTCATAAGATCTTTTCTTCAAAAGCATAATATCAGCTATGGTCACGGAACAGGTCATGGCGTGGGCTATTTTAATGATGTGCATGAAAAATATCCAATTATCTCTGCCTTATCTAATCAAAAAATACTTAATGGTAATTTCTTTTCTATTGAGCCTGGTTTTTACTTACCTAATGAATTTGGCCTAAGGATAGAAAATTTATATTTTGCTAAAAAATTTGATACCCATATAAAACTTGAAGGAGTCACCTTAGTTCCTTATGAGCTTGACTTGATTAATTGGAAACTAATTAATGCTCAAGAAAAATTAAGCATTAAGAAATATCACCAAAAAATTTACCATACATTTCAAGGCCAGTTAGAACCCGTTTATAGAAGTTACTTTGAAAAATATTTAATTAATAAGCTCTAGAAATTCTTTTTCATTTAAAGTCTTAACTTTAAGTTCTTGTGCCTTTTTTAACTTAGAACCAGGTTTTTCACCGTAAACAAGATAATTTAATTTACTCGAAATATTAGAAGCTATCTTAAATCCCTTTTTCTTAGCAAGGTCTTTAGCTCTATCTCTAGAGAGTTCCTTTAGAGTTCCAGTGAATAAAATTGATGTATTTGAAAGTTTATTCGTATTATTTACCATTTCGATTTCTAAAAGATTTAAAATACTTATAGCCTCACTCATATGATCTTTGTTTTGGAAATATTCAATAAATGAATCAGTAGCTTTAATCCCAAGACCATCAATGTTTTCCAACTCTAATTGTAAATTCTTAGATGAAATTAAATTTTTAAAATTTTCTTTAGATTGAAAATAATTTGCTAAGAGCTCAGAATTATTTTCACCAACGTATCTCAGTCCTAATGAAAATATAAAACGAGATAAAGATGTTTGTTTAGATTTTTCTATTGAAAGAATTAAATTATCATATGATTTTTGACCAAACCCCTCTAACTTTATTATTTCTTTTCGAAAATTATGAAGAAAATAAACATCTAATTTCTTAGAAATAAATTTTAACTCTATAAATTTTTCTATTTGTTTCTCACCTAATCCATCAATATTCATCGCTTTTTTGGAAACAAAATGTTTTAAAGATTCAATGTATTGATAGGGGCACTCGGCTCCCCCGTTGCATCTTTGAACAGCCTCATTTTCTAATTTAATAATTTGAAATTTTCCACAAGGACATTTGTTAGGTATTTTGAATTCTTTATTGGTTTTTTTTCTTTGAGTCATATCGACTTCTGAAATATATGGAATTACATCACCAGCTCTTTTTATCCAAACTGAATCATTAATTCTAATATCCTTCTTTTTTATCTCATCAAAATTATGTAAAGTGGCATTTGAAACCATAACACCTCCAATATTTATTGGGCTTAATCTTGCAACTGGAGTAATTGCGCCTGTTCTTCCAACCTGTAGGTCTATTTTTAAAACTTTAGTTAGGGCTTTTTCTGCGTTAAATTTTG
>Ga0213867_1000997_pt1 | contig 12603 bp, 12 predicted proteins | sample PICome_12_FD_160120 | JGI IMG/M metagenome (GOLD analysis project Ga0213867, IMG submission 160120) | Coastal seawater microbial communities near Pivers Island, North Carolina, United States - PICO540 | ecosystem: Environmental > Aquatic > Marine > Coastal | place: USA: North Carolina... | reverse complement strand
GGATTTTAGTGAGGGATCAGGAGATCCTGTGGATGAAATGATGTGTGTCTCCAAAGCGCGAGGAAAGAATTTTACCAAGGTTTCTATTACTGCAATGGTAGAATCTTCGGCTATAATCAACGACATTTATGATTCCTTATCTGAAATCAGTGTGATGCGATTTTGAAAAAACAACCCTTTTTTTGTTATCAATTCTTCAACAGTAATTGCACTACCATGAGCGCCTCATAATGATGACGAATCTATTTAATGCTCATTTTCTTTATAGGTGCAACTGCGTCTCTTCATTTATCCTTCAGTTCGGATACAAGTAATGATTCATTCGATCAAGTATAGAACGTTGATCATTGTCGTCTGAGTCTGTTAGCATCCAAGATGAATATTTAGGACATTAGAGACAGGAGGAAGAGTCAAACTGCTTTCTAGTTTCACCTAGCAACGTTGTTATTTCTTTCTTTATGCGCTGTTAACAACAAAGTCGAATAGCTTTGAAGCTGCAACTCATCGTTGGGATTGGCAAGCAGGTGGAATAAAATAATGAAAAATCAGTGAAATCTATGACAATTTTTCTGGATCGCTATTACGTTAGGTTCGGCGCTCGGGAGAAATGTTTTTAGAATGTGAGCGTTCAACCTGTAGCTTTTTATCGAACTACATTGAAATTGAAACGAAATATGACGACTAAGATCCCTTTTCATTTCAAAAGTAGACAAATAATAGTTGAAATAGTACTATTCATTCCGGTTTTCATCGGCATTATCAGAATAGTGAGAGATTCCAGCCCGGAGCTCTTTTCTGACAGTTGGTATGAGCGATGCATCTATGTTCTGTTGCTATTTTTTATCATCTCTTGTACTTTCGATGATAACTCAACTCAGTCACTTACGTTCAGGTATTAACTAAATTACTTAGTTTAACTAGACTGAGCCGGGAAAGTACCTTGTGATCATATCCCGTCCTTCGGAATGTCTTTACCATAAAAAACATGTCTGAATTCCTCAAAATTTACAAAGCCGTCTTCGTCTAAATCTAGCATTTTCATCAAGTTTCGGATTTGTTCTTCGGGGAAATCATTATCAAGCTTCTTCATAACCACCCTGAGTTCCGACAAATTTATCTTCCCCGATTTATCCAAATCGACGGAATCGAAAATTTCTCTCAAATCGCTATCGGAATAAGCTTTCCCTACACCCATTGCTCTCTTAAGGAGTCTTTTGTTACACATATCCCGCAAAAATCTTGCTGTTTCTGGGGAAGATTCAAGTAAAGACATAAAGTTTGATCCGGTCATCTCGTGGACTTTACAAGTATCGGAAGCGCACATGACAGTTGACGATCTAGGTCTATTGTACACAATTGAAGATTCACCGAAAGAATTCCCTGAACGGTAGGAGTGGACAATTTTGTCGTGATGGTATACATCAAAGACACCACCATTTACCTCGTCAATAAAATACATTGAATCACCGCGGTCACCTTCTTTGTATACTATATCACCCTTTTGAAAAACATTCAACTTCAAGTTCTGATTGAATCGAATTATGTTTTTGGCTTCTTGTAATTTTCTTTCTTGAGAAGCAAATTTCAGAGATACTTTTGCAGTTGATGAAATGTTCATGTACTTGTCAAAGTCCTCGCGAGTTATTTCGATTACATCAACAGGCGTGATACAACGAGCCGTTGCCGATCGAGATCTGGAGGGATCCAGAAGACTACCTTCGCCAAAAAAGGACCCAGCTCTCAAAATTCCAATAAGCTTACCGGTTCGAGTTGTCACTTCAACTTTACCGGAATTGATAAAATACATTGCATCACCCTTATCGCCATGACGTAATACGACATGTCCCTTCGGAAAATGTTTGCGCCTCATTCCAGCAAACACGTTGGAAAATTCACTCAAGGTAAGAGCATTGGGGTTCTCGGCGTCTTCATCGTCCTTAGAAGCTGCCACTAAGTCCGTCCAAGCACTATGATCAGAATCCTCAGCCTCGTCATCAGAGTCTTTGGAAAGTTGCCCAATGACTGCCCCTAGATCATTACCAGTGACAAACCCTTTGCCCTCAGAATCAAACACTTCAAAAGCTCTCTAGAACACTTTGATTGAGATAAAAAGCAGGATAATTATTCGAAAATCAAATGCGAGATGTTTACCTTAATCAAATTGGCGGACACACCAGCCCTAGAGTCAGTTTTCGAGCTATTCTCAATATCGACACTCTAAAAGATGCAATTAAAATTTGGTTAACGATTCAGTGTATGAAAACAATCAATGGACCGTATACACCTTTACAATCCTTTTTAAGCGTACCTGTGATATGAGCACACTAAAAATTCCTGCCTCGAGTTTATCTTTGAGATCCTTGTACTTCATCAATTTCTTATCGGAATTCATCATTTTAGTTGTGCGAGCGGTGTCCCCGCGAATCCATGGATGTTTCAACATTCCATTTGCACTTAGTCGCCTATCTGGGTCTGGTTCCATAAGCTTCTTAATCAGATCAATTGCAGAGTCACTTAGATGCCCTGTTATTTGTGGGTGGATCGGTGCTCTAGGATCACTTTTGATTCTGTTTTCTATTTCCTGATCAGTCGACATGCCTTGAAGATCAAACGGATGAACACCTGATAAAACGATTTTTAACATTAGTGAAGGCATCAATGATTTAACAGTAATGACGATCCTTTGAAAATAAAATAACAAACGCAACCTTACCACAAAGCATAATGTAGAGAATCACACCTAAGATATATGATTTACGTGAATTAGTTTCATTTTCAAAATACTCTTTCTTCACTGTGGAAACTCACCTGCACTCCTATAATTAGAGATAAGGTGAGAGATTTACGATTTAAATGGGATAATATTTGAAATCCTTACCACATGTCTGCTTCAATTCGCGCCCCCTTTACCCTAAATCGTTCTGGAGGCCAATACGCTGTCGTACCTGAGCTTGTTGTCGTCTCCCTTTCAACTCTTACAGAATGCTTTTCGTTTCTTGGACGAAGCGGTGGCAAATCTTTCTTCAAAGCTGAGCTCGGGTCCTTTACAAATTGTGTCTCATCGTCCTCAATATCATCATCAACATCATCATGGTAGTTATCGTGGCTGACGACAGAAGAACCAAAGTCAATTATTTTGATCGTTCCATCAGAAGTTTTTGAACTGCATATGAGTAAGTTCTCCTGTAAAAATTTTGAGTCCGTAAATTAATAAGTTATGTCTTTCATGTCAATGGTACAAACACGACTGACCGGCTTTAAATCTGCATGAACAACTCCAACACCATGCAAAAATGCCAGCGCAGAAGCAACTTCTTGCATAAGTCTCGCAGCATCAGCTTCTGAGTACGGTCCGTAATTCACCAAATGATCGAACATCTCCCCACCCTTCACAAGATCCAGAATTAAAAAGAAGTGATCGTAATCTTCATACATATCCCTTAGTCCCGATATGTTCGGATGGCCACCATTGTCAAATATTCGAAGAAGAGCGTCTGTCTCAGTCTTAAAGTTTTTATTGTTTGTGTATCGCTTACTTATCTTCTTCAGAGCATATTTTTCACCCGTCTTGATATTGTATGCAGGATGAACACTACCGAAAGCACCCTCTCCAAGCTTCTTTTCCCATAGAACGTTATACTTGTCCGTCATATTTCGCGCTCTTACACTTCTCAGCCGATGCAACATTATGTTCTAAAGAATTAATAAAGTAAATCTTTAGCCTCTTTCGATAGATAAAATCATACCCTCAACTCACCTTTGCAGGCATTCCAGGAGTAGGCAACCCAGTAGCAGATGGTGGAGGCGCCTTCAAAACTTGCTGCTGACACGAAGCAAAAGATTTTCCAGGTCCAATCAAGGAGACGGGCCCAGTGCCCGCTTCGTCATCCTGAGAGGTTACTAGAGACATCACTGAAGCACCACCAAGTATCATAGCAATGTAGGCACGAGGATCCTTTCTGTCATTTTCCTGAAGAAATCTCCTGCTCGACTGGACCGAAAACGCTCGAACAATAGCATTAGAAGCGGACGATTGTCTAGCGGCACGAGCCCTTACTAACATCCGTGATACCACTTTGTCCCGAGAAGATGATATCATCGCAAAGTAGTAAAACACGATATATTTTGAATCTTCCTCGGCAGCAAATGCTAAAAGCTATCTATCTATCTCTTACACAGACAATCAATTCTAGTCTTCGTTCACCTCGGTTTGATTTAATTGTGCACGTTTGCATGTATGTTTGTTGATTTTGTGACAGCTCAAACACAAATACAATAACTTTTGATTAAAAGATATCTTCGTGTGTAATATCCTTTCCCGTGTCCCTTGTGTAGACATGTGCGGTAACATTTTTGATATGGGATATGGGAAACACACAAACGTGTCACGAGTCATCTCCGCAAGAGACGATAGGAGATACGGCGTTCCGCGTACACCATACCATACTACGGTAGCTAAAAGACGGCCTCTCAACAATATTATGTGCATGCATGAGAAGAACATTGACGGTCATATTCAAAATGAATATTCTCGAACGAGGGAATTGCTTGAAAAAATTTGATATTCTCCGTCAGCCAAAGCTGCAAATTTTTCCTTAAAGAGAGAAGTGATTCTACGTAGACGCGCTTAGATGGATTTCTACATTACTAAGTTATAAAAATTGTTGGATTTATTTCGTGACATCTACTCAATCCTCGAAGATCGTTATCAAACGTTAAAACCGTTCTGTCACTCTTGTTTAATAATCGAAAACTACGACCTCAACTGACTCCTGCTTAATGTGCTTAACTTCTGTATACTGGTCCTCTCCTAGCAATTTTCTCTGCTTTTGCTGATGAAAATAAGGTCAGTGAGATGATGAACTACAGAATAACTTCTTGAATATAAAGAATGAAAAAAAGCGTTCTACGTACCATAACTTCTGCACTGCTTTTCTTTAATTGCTCTTTCTCTGAACAATTGAGAGTGTACTCAACTGCATTATGAAATTCTTCTTGTGCCCAATCATCTTCTTCAGGAAACATAACGTCGTCATTACGAAGAGATTGCGACTTTCGGGGAGAAATCCTCATATTATCTGCTAAGGAAGAAATTAAATCCATCCAAAACGAAGCCCCCTCATTGCGTTCAGTTCCACAACTTAAATCTGAAGTAAAACTTGTATCATGTAAACCATCTGCTGGACTTGCACGCTCTCCCATTGATGGAAGGCTAGAGACAGTAATGACGTCAGTCTCAGTGCATCTTTCGTCCTCAAACTTATCGATAAAACTTAGTCGGTCATTCCCCGAACGACTTCTTTCACGGCTCTCATCAATACTAGATTGTTGCACAGAAAAGGTAGGTTGAATCCCCATGCATGCATGATCTACAAGAGATAAACAATTGAATGAATCATAGCAAGTGTTCTCAACGAGAGCTTTTCGATGATCAGAATCTTGTTCGTACACATAAGGCACGAACGGCATCTCAGCATCAATCACGGTCGTTTCTGGACGAAAATCATCCTGAGCACATCCACCAAATCGCGGTAGCAAGCTTATGGTAGGGTTTTCGTCATCGTCGGAAAATAGAGCGATCTCCCCTGATTTATAATGCTGATCGTCTTGATAGTCATCCAACGTTGATCTTGGCGAGTTGCAATCGAATAGAGACTCTTTCTTGTCATAATAATATCCCAGGTCGTTACTTAAATTTTCTCTGTGACACCTGTTAAGATTAGGCGGTTCATTAGGTAACTGACCTAAGCGACGACGTGTTGATGATTTATAGTTAGCATTATTCATTTTAATCCTTCCATTCGTTGTTGCATTACACGAGAAAGAGTAGAGTGTTTGATTTTTGATGATACAGTGCTTTTGTAAATTTGCTGTTGTAGTGGTCAAAGGCGATTCTAATTTATAAATCAGAACCAATGAGAGCTTCAACGAAGAAGGGAATAAGCGATGATTGAGAAAAATCGAAACTCTTTGTTTGTTTCAGAGCAGAGTTGTAGGTTGTAAGTTGTTGTAAATAAAACATGCAAATAACGTGATGGAATTTATTGATACACATCAGGGCTTTTTGCCTTCCGTTAGGACTTTTACTGAGATTTTACTTAGAACCTACCATATGTCATCTATCGGTGTGCATTAAATAAATGTTTAAACAACTTTTGCATCGTGCGAATTTATTTAACGATGGATACTTTCCGAAGACGAGAACGTCCAGATCCATACATAATCTAAAAACGTTCCATTACCGGGGTATTTGTTCCCTCAACAGTGCTAAATTAGCTTAATCGGAAACCGGCATATATTCCACGGCGAACTGATAACTGATGTAACTGATAATGCGGCGGTATGGCATTGCTTTTTGCGATATGAAAATGTATTACACGGTTCAATGCGAAAGGACGGAGAAGATAGATAGAGTGAGACTACTTATTGTCAAATATTCAGGTATATACACCGATATCGATTCCTGCATTCATTACTATCCCCAATTGAACAGATTCTGACGTGCAACGTATCATCCGATATCGATCATTGCAGCTTTGTAAATAAATATCAATCTCTTGTCGAAAATAAGGACGCAAACATCGAAACAAAGGACGTGAACTATGCGAAATCCATCCACTCCGTTGAATATTCTCCTCATAGCAGCTGTACTTCTTAGAAGGGCATCGTGCAACTATGATAAATATGGTTATTACAACAACTACGCTGCCAACTATGGTGACTACGACGACCAACAAAATGATGAATATGCGTATCAAGAAGAAGACGATGATTACAAACAGGCGAATGACGACTGGTCCGAAAATGATGAAAGCGGCTCTCAAGATGAGGATTATAGTTCTGGTACATTGGATAGTTTCTCCTACAAGGGAGAGTCTGGTTTCGATGCTGTGTCGATAATGCCTGTGAGCTGTTTGAATTACAATAATGGTCATATGGTCAAATTTGAGCTCTTTGAAAACAACAGCAATTACCAATGCCACTTCAAAAATCTAGGATCCTATGTAGTCAGTGTAGCACATTATATGCGTGCTTATTTTAACTACGAATTCGTCGTCAATGGTGATAATTTTCAGGTCCCGGACGATGCTGGATACCTTACTTGTGTGGAACTTGATGAAACTTCCAATACTGGCAACATATTGTACGGTAAGATTGGGTGCCAGGAAAAAGACTCCCTTGTGAGTACTCGCTTGCAGCTATATATTTATACAGACGAGCAGTGCAGCGTGCCTTATGGCGATTCTTCGAGTGGAAGTTATAGTATCAACGGCTACACTTTGTCGAATAAGGTTTCGTTCAGACCGCCGTTCTATACGTGTAGCACGTGTACACCTCCGACCATATCATCTTCCTTTTCCAAACAGTCTAAAAATTGGTATGACGATGACTTAATTAACGGAGGAGGAGAGAATCATATTGCGGATGATTTCTATGATGATGGATACGATGACAATGATGATGGTGATGGTGCATACAAGGAAGAGGAAGAAGATGATGATGACTTTTGGGCTAACCAAGGAACTAATATTAATTACGATTATTTTCAAAGCTACAACGATGATAATCGGCGCTTAGATGAAAAATCAAGAACTCGAGAGGTGAATTTAAGCAAACAAAATTGATTACTGTTCTAACTTGTTATTGCCCAACTAACATGATGTATTTGTGTTTTCAGGAATCCAATAGGGCGATTGCACAAGAAGGCAGGGAGTTGCGTCGCCAATTAGTGTCACGTGGAGTTGGTAACTGGAATATGTGTGATAGGTTATGGAGATATGGCGCTTACTGCGATGAGGATTGTCAGGAGTTGGACACTTTTCGAGTAGACCAATGGTCAAGTTCAGATATATTCCTGTTGATCGTGATGTGTCTATTTATGGCTTCAATGATGTTGCTGGTTATTGCGAAACGTATCAAGGCTTACGAACGTGCAAGTATATACGGAGATGAAGGGGATATTCCGTATCCAGGCCTTCCTCCTGTTGTAATGTTTTTGATATTTGTAGTGATCATGACTGTTATACTTGTTTTGGCAAACCTAAAAATGGTAAACGCGACACTTCTCTTCGCTGTGGTAACATGCATAATATTGTTCATGTACATGTTGAAGTTGACCCTTTTTGAAAATCGAGGGCCTATGTTGCTTCCAGCAGCTCATCGGCAATCAGCAATGCGCTCAATGAATCGACAACTTTTCGATTAGCTGTTTTCTCTATAAAGATTGAGATGTTACAGTGTTTCAGTAAATATCAAACAAGATTTATAATCAAATATTTATGTTTCGAAACTTTAATCATGCTTGTTTTGACATGCAGGCATACGTGACCTGAACAAACGCCTATCGTTAAATTGGCGGTATTTTCTTACTAACATGACTCTGCTATGTGACCTGTGTTATTCATTCTTTGTCAAATTAATAAATTTTCCTGAATACGGATTTCCAACATTCTTGTAGTGAACTTGAAAAATAACGTCAGCATGAATCACAGATTGTAGTATGTTCTCCGAAATAAGAAAGAGGGAAAATGACACAAATACTGGGTAGAAACTTTTCATCTTTTAAAATTGTTAACTTCCGTTTTCCGTGGCGAAATGAATTTCAAATTAGTAAATTGGAAGTGCTTTCGTAGTTCGTAGTTCATACGAGGGTAGTACGTCTAGGTTTAAATCTAATAAGTTTTATAAATCACATTTTCGTACTCTCTAACAGCATAGCTCGTACTTGTACATATGTAGTACATGTATGTAGGATGTTGAGACTTGATTGCTGGGTGCTGGGTGCTGGTATCCGTTAAGTCGTTAAACAAAATTGTGATTTCAAATTACCAAAGAAACAAAAATCAAAAATCACACTACCGACATTTCGTCCGGACTTCTTACTATTCTTTTCGAGATATCATTTTCACTCATTTGTATACTTTTTTGCTAAGTAGTATTCGTTGCTTTGGTAAAGTTTGATTGGGTTTAACAATTATGAGGGGTTACAAAGGTCGTCGGAAGAAAAATAGAAAAGAAATGAAAGATGAAATCGATTCCCAATTAAACAGTGAGAACTATTCTTCCATTGTTTCTCGTTTTCTATGGTGGAATACCAGAAATAACTATAATGATGATAATCCGTCCTTCGAATCAAATATTGCAGATGACTTCGATAGCTGGGCACAAGCATGGTACGTCGAAAAATTAAACGTGATTTTTACAAAGATATGTATGTAATCACATGAACTTCTACGTTAAATAAGGAGATATTTAGGAGCTTATGTGGACTGTAATAATGCCAATGGATACGGTAATAGACGAGGGCTTGCAGAAAATGAAAATTATAACACTTGTCAAAGATATATTATTTGGGGAGGTTATGTAAATGAGCACTATGGCGGCGGAGGAGTACAAGAGTATAAAAGTTCAAATGTGCGGAAAAGGACTGAGCCATTAAATTGTCATGAGCAGGGCACAGAATGGAAACTCATGGGGCTTTATCGTATAGACGTTGAAAACTTTATCGAGCAGATGGCAAAACACCTTTGGGCATACAATACAAAAGAATATCAGATGTTTTATACAATTTTGAATTTGGTAAATGGAGGAAAATGTACATCATCCGGTATCTACAGTAGTAATTCGAAGTCTCGACGACAATTAATATATTATGCCATTGCACCATCATCAAAAGGATATCTTGAAATGGGTTTATATACTGATGGTCAATGCCTGTACAGGAAAGAAAAGGATTTAGGAATGACTTGGGACGATTTGGATTTGTTCACCGAGGACGATGATACAATGTCATCATATTGGCCAAAAAACGAAATATACAAGTTATTGACATTTAATGAAATTTTGCAGAAATATAGTGAATGTTCCCTATGCCTTGACTATCCTTCATACCAAGATGGAGAGCTAAATGGCGACGGTTATGATGGCGATGATCTAATTAGCCAGGTAAGAAACCGACAACAGAAATCATTTCAGTGTAGGACTTCATGTTTTTGTTTATGGCAGTAGTGTTGGAAGTTTTATTCGCATGGAACTTATCCATGTACCGAAAGCTGCATATCGATAGCAGCCACACAGGGTGGGCTTGTTCCGTTTTTCTACGGAGGAAAATTAATCGGAGGCGCTACAGAAAGGAACCGAAGTGATTCAAGGGCATCTAAATATCTCGCATTTTCACTCTTTATCTTCGCGTTAAATAGCATTTTATTTGCTGCTTACATCAACAAAAGAAGGAGAGAAGAATCTTCAAAGAATGCACACTCAAGGTATACGCTATGGCCAGGTTCATCGTCTAAACGAGGAATGCAGAAACACCATGATGCAATGAACAAAGTAACACGTTAGTTTGAAACTAATATTAGGTCATACATTATTACGTGGCTTTCCGTTTCACTTTCAAGATTTTACAAAGAAAGCCCATACTAGGATATTTGTTATGTAGACACCACCAAAATCAAAAATATTGTAAGATTAAAATTAATTAGATGCTCGATATAAATTATACGAATACATCGGTATGTTTATATCTTAACAATAGTAACAAATATTTATCAATAGACCCGAAATTGGCATAGGTTGAGAAGCACTGGATAAGCTGCACATTTAGTCATAGTCATCAGGTCTGCGACTTTGACGTTCTCTTTCCTTTCGTCGATTACGTCTTGATCTCCTGCGTTCTTCTCTTGATTCATCTCTCTCCAAGCTGTATTCATCGTTTTCGTCGTGCAGTTGGTAATCCTCATTATTTCGTGATTTCGTATGGTTTTTGCTGTTTGATTCTAGCGACCCCTGCCTCGTGAGTTCATTACGCTTCTTCCTCTTCTCCTTTATCGATCGTTTCTTGCGGCTTTCATCCATACTCAGATAACTTTCATCATCATTTAAGAGGGCTGAAGACTTCCTCGATTTTTTACTACGGTTTTTCTTTCGCCTCTTATTATCTCCCCTAGTTACGAAAAATGTTAAGGAGGTTGCAATTAGCACAACCGAAGCGAAACACAAGTAAACAGTCGATGCTCCCCCTGATTTTTGGTTTGATGTTCCATCAGTGTTGGAAGGTGATGTAAAAGAAGAGTGTGCACCGTATACTTGGCCAGCATAAGGAATAGAACTTATGGACCCCTGTTTGTGCGCAAGAGCTAAACAGTCACCGTCGCATTGTAAAGCATCATGACTCCAAAACTTCCAGCACTGTGAAAAAGAATTTATGAGACGTAAAGAAAAATAATTGACAGGAAAAAGAATTTTTAATCTCTACTGACCTGATTAATAAGATCCCCTTCATCATATCCATCACCATTCAACTCCCCATCCTGATAAGACGGATAGTCCGGGCATAAAATGCATCCTCTCATTCTATCAAGGATACCATTGAGGTTGGTCAACGATGATTCCTGAGCATTTGTCCAATAACTGTACAAGTTATCATCCCCGTAGTAAGCATCATCTCCACTGCCCATGTCAAAGTCAGATGTCCAGCCTAAATCATCATAATCGAAGCCTGGGTTGGTTGCATATTCCGTGCACTTTTCGTCACTGTAAAGCTTCATTCGAAAATAACCACCAGAACCAACAAAAGCTAAAGCAGCATAAATATAATTTCCATTGGAATCCATTTCACCAGTCAATCTGCATTTTCCTCCATTTATGTAATCTAGAGCTGAGTACATTGTGACGTATTCGTAAGTTTCCAGAGCCCAAATATGCTTAGCCATTTGTTCCAAAAAATTATCCACATCAATTCGAAACACCCCTATCACTTCCCATGACGAATTTACGTCGTAGCAATCTAAACGGCTGATTCCTGATTGATCTTCGTTCTCATTTTCATAATCCGATTCCTCACCACCATATTCATCGCAATCCACCTCACCATAATCATTAAGACAATACTCTTCAGCGCCACCTCCATTGTAGTCGTTATTGACGTAAGCTGCCCATACAACCCAACGTTCGCAATAATCGTTACCATCCCCACTGCCACTACCAACTCTTCGACCACGATGACGACGATCACCGCTTCCATGATCAGCGAACGCCTCACAACTTATAAATCCTCCGAGAAGCCGCCATCCCTGTGCAAACATATCATAATCTAAAGACGGGTCGGCTTGAAAGGCCGAAGTCTCATACGGATCACCATAGTTTCCCCCCTTACCAGTAGAAGATCCCCACCATGACAACTTACGATCGGATCGATTCTTCGGGAGCTCAATGTTATATTTAGCCAATGTGGCATCATCAACGGGAGAGGACGAAGTTAGAAGTTCTTCAAAGCCCTCTCTAATGAAATTTGCTTCGCTTGATGATGTAGCCCTTAACCCCTGAACCTTGGCAGAAAATGTCGCGAGGAAAGCCATGCTAACGAATTTAATACCATTGCTTGATGCGGCGAATGAATGCAAACCACCTTCGATCATCATTGTAAGAAAAAATGAATTTAAAATTGTCTAGTATCTCGATTTTAGAAAACAAGGATACTTTGTCGAATTCTCTAGTAGAGAGAGAGAAAGGTGATAAATAGATGCGCCGTTACTAAGGAAATAGAATTCTAAAATGTCATGGAATGGCAATTTGCGTGTTTGAAAATATAAAATGATATTC
>Ga0213867_1000996_pt1 | contig 12606 bp, 21 predicted proteins | sample PICome_12_FD_160120 | JGI IMG/M metagenome (GOLD analysis project Ga0213867, IMG submission 160120) | Coastal seawater microbial communities near Pivers Island, North Carolina, United States - PICO540 | ecosystem: Environmental > Aquatic > Marine > Coastal | place: USA: North Carolina... | reverse complement strand
GCGTTCTTGGCGTTATGCTGCTGTAGTTACTGATGGAGTTATCGAAAAACTCTTTGAGGAACAAGGCAGATGCGATAATGCTGGTGAAGACCCTTACTATGAGACCACTCCCGAAGCAGTGTTTAGCTATGTTTCATCCACAGTAAAGGTTGGAGCAACTGCTTGACAAGGCAAGAATAACTTGCTATGATTCTAGAAGGAAGCATTTTTTGCTTCCTTTTTTACTAAATACCCTGTGCCGTGAAGATTGCCCATTGAGAAGTGGGAGTGCGCTCTCTTTATACGGATGTCGAATTCTGTTTAATTTAATGTTCAAAAAGTTAGCAATTCTTTCTCTCATCGCCATTCCCATTGCAGCATGTGCGTATCCCGCAATCAATGAGATTCAAGAAACAGAAGCACCTGTAGAAGAACCAGTAGTAGGGGAAGTAATTCCTGAAAAAGTCCAGAAGATTGAGGTGGTTGAGAAAGATTGGAAATGTCCTGGATGTAATGATAATGAAAAATATGTCCTCGCACAACTCCAAGAAAGAACCAATATTTCTGATCGTAATGCTATTGCTACAATACTTGGCAATATTAAATCAGAAAGCAATTTCCATGCCAACATTTGTGAAGGAGGGGCTAGAGTATCTTACGATCGTTGTTATAGCGGTGGTTATGGCCTTATACAGTGGACAAGCACGGGAAGATATTTGGGACTAGGATCTTTCTGTAAAAAGTATGACTGTGATCCAAGCAGTCTTGAAGGACAAGTTCGTTACATGATCAATGAACCTCAGTTCCAAAAGGTTCTTCCTGAGTTTGAGGGACATGGGTTTACTGTTGCTCAGTATATGGTTCCTTCTTATTATTGGTTAGGATGGGGTATTAAAGGGTATCGTGAGCAATATGCTTATGATTATACTAAGAAACTTATTTGGTCTTAATCATAAATATCATTATAATGTGATTAGGCATTATGCAAAAACTAATTAACACAATCGCACTTCTATCAGGACTGGTTTCTTTATCAGTTCTTGGTGGGAGTGCTTATTTGTATCTCAATAAAACCACTCTTATTGAAGATGCCAGGGAGAAAGTAACCGTAGCGGTCACAGAGGCGCTTACAGAGGCACTTCCTGCCCTTTTAGATGGTGCTATACCTGAGGTTCCAGAGGTCACTGGTCCTGCGATTCCATCAACAACTGGTCCTGCTATTCCTACACCATGAAAAAACTATTACTTTCTTTAATGGTACTTGGAGTTTGTTCTCCTGCCTTTGCTGGTTCAAAAGTTAAAGAATTCTATACTATGAATTCTATGGGTTGCATGATCTTACGAGAATGCACTGAAGATGTCAGAAGAATCAACTCTATCTCAGATATTGAGAGTTACTATCCTGATTCTGATTTTAGTGTGGTTGCTGACGAGTTTAACTCAATGCTTTTATCCCTTAATAAGATCGGAGTTATGGTTTTTCTAGGAGCAGAGAAATATTTTCCTCCTGGACATCGTGGTGTTTATCATACAGTCACGAATAACTTTTATTTGAATGATGCTTTTATGAAGCGTCCTGATGTTCTTATGACAGTTATGAGGCACGAAGGGTGGCACGCCGCACAAGATTGTATGGCAGGGACTATTGACAATAGTATGATTGCCATTATTAAACCAGAAGAAGATGTACCAAAACTCTGGCGTGAGATTGTAGAAAAGACCTATCCAAAGTCTGCTGTTCCTTGGGAAGCAGAAGCGAAGTGGGCAGGTAAGACTGAAGGAATGACTGCTGAGGCTCTTGAAGTTTGTGCTGCTGGTCCTATGTGGGAGGTTTACAAACCCACTCCACTTACGCTACAATGGTTGAAGAAAAACGGATACGTTAAATGACTTTCCCTCTCTTTATTAATGACCCAAACACAAATAAACAAATAGAAGTTCCTCAGGAGATTCTATTTTATTGTGATAACTATACTGTGGATTCTGATCGTGAACATCTTCGTTATCTTGATTGTGTGAATATGCACATGGGATATTATGGAAACTCTAAGGATGTTCTTGAAAAGTATCGGAATGAGTACTATAATTACATTGAAGTTCGTCCAGTTTTTGAATGAGAGAACGTATTGCATTTGTTCTTCCTTTTCTGCAAATCATTATTGCTTGCTATACTTTATGGAGGATTGATAATCCACCTGAACATTTTTGTGTTCCAACATCACAGTTTATGACATTTAGGTGTTATCAACAATAAATAATTAATTAAAAAAGACCAGCCAAGAAGAACTTTTGCCGTTAATTTATTATGATAAGTTCTTTGTTGGATATCTAAGTTTAAAAAATGGTATCATACACCAGAGACATGCTGATAAAGGGCATTGTCGCAAAAGAGATGGTAGACTGTACTGGAGAAGACTATCATAAGCATTTAAAAGAGTTATATCACAAATGGGAACATGAATCTAGTGAAACTCTTTGCAAAAAATATAATGAATTAGAGAAAGCGAACATTACTGTAGATTTACTTACACCATAATTATTATGACTGAAGAAAATATTTCCAAGTTTCGTTTAGACAAGATTGCTGAGGAACTTGATGGAAAATGGTATACGCAAGTTGTTGCTGATAAATACACTGAACATAAACGTATTGTAATAGAATTCGGACATAAGAAGGTTAAAAACTAAATAGTGTAGATTCTCAATCTACAATGCCAGAACAAAAGAAAGAAATTTCAAAGGTTGTAGAGAAAGATCACGAAGAAAACAGAGAATGGTTAGCGGATTTGGTTAAGCTTGTAGTCTTGATCTGGTCCGCTTCTTTATTAACTGCTTCTTATATCAGACTTCCAACAGGTCAGAAAATTTTAGACTTTGATCCTACATTCATTGCTTCTGTATTCTCAGGATCTTTAGCTGCATTTGGACTATCACCTGCCAGAAATGGTGGTAATGGTGCAAAGACATCTAATGGAAATGCTCCTACTGGAAAGAAAGAAGACCAACCACCCGTAGTATCTGCTATAGATAAACCAAGACAATGAAGAAAATAACTAATGGTGTTATTTTATTTCTTGCTGTTACTGTTGGTATTGGCCATATTGGTATTATTGGGCATCTTATGAAAGTGGGTAGCACCATCAGTAGTCCAGTCATTAACATTCCAGATGGAAAATACTCATCTTATGAACTGAATGTAAGTAAAGACGGGTATAGTGTGAAGTATCGTGCTAATGACCCAAAGGTTCTTTCTACTGAAAGATCATTAGAACTTGATAAGACCAAGAAAGGTTTGTTTGGTGGTGGGACTGAAAAGAGAAATGAGTATCGCAAGGACGAATATACCGCAGAAGGATATCGTAATCTTGGTGGAGGTGAAATAGATGAGGAGGGAAAGTCTGCGGAAGAGATAGAGTGTTTAGTGGCGGACGCTGGAGCACGGTCACAAGGTGCTCTGGCAGGAACTAGCATTGCTACTGGTGCTCTTGCTCCCGCAGTATTAAATATTCCTTATGTTGGTTGGTTAGCAGCAGGGTGGATGACTCTGTTAGGTCAGAGAGTTGGTTCAAATATTGGTTCTGAAGTGGGGTCTGTATTTAATGACTGTTGATCCGAAAATAGAATACAAGTTTAAGTATTATTGGGGTGGAGAAGATAATTGGTATACCAAGAGTAAGCGTTGGGCTAATGAGCAAAAGTTTCCATTAAACCATCTTGCTCTTGGTTTTGTTGAATTCTTATGGAGACTGTGGGTTCAGGGTAAAGTTGATATGGAAATGACTTCTGTTGATAAACAGGTCAATGATATTATTAAAACTTGGGAAGACCAAGAAAACACTAAACCTATCATTACTTCCAGACCTTCTGAAGTGGAAGGTCTTGACGACATTAGAATTAAAACCTCATACTCTGGAGATGGAGATTGGAATGATGCATCTATAAATCATAAAAAATGGAATAAATAATGCGCAATTATTTTAAATTGGTTTAAAATGAGAGGAGAATGGTGTTATAAACAATCACATTTTGCGAAGGAATATTGCGATTCAATTTTAGAAAGATCAAAATCTTTACCTTTTCATAAAGCATCTCTTGGAGAAGATGGAAAGATTGATGTAGAAAATTATAGAAGTAGTGATGTTACTTGGTTATATACCAATCAATTTCAAGATCTATATGATGAGATTTGGAAGTTGCAGATAGAAATCAATAGAGAATGGTTTGGATTTCATGTTGATAATCTTGAATACATTCAACTTGCAAGGTATGATGGAAACGTCCAAGGACAATATAAAAGGCACAAGGATGTTTTTTGGGTGAATAATAACCCTAGGCATAGAAAACTATCTGCTGTAATCCAACTCACAGATCCAGATGAATATGAAGGTGGAGATTTGAGTTTCTTTGACTGTTCTGAATATCCAAATCCTCAAGAAATTCGTCAACAAGGAACTATAATTTTCTTTCCTTCTTTTATTGACCATCAGGCAAACCCAGTTTTAAAAGGTGTTAGGCACAGTCTTGCGATTTGGTTCGAAGGACCAAAGTGGAGATAATAAATAATTCATAAGATTTTGAATACTGATGGCACTTGCTCACTCACCAATAATAGTCACTGACGGACTTGTCTTATGTCTTGATGCTGGGAATGCTAAGAGTTATCCTGGTTCTGGAACCAGTTGGACTGATTTGAGTGGTGAGGGAAATAATGGAACTCTTGTGAATGGTGTTGGTTATAATGGGAGTAATGGAGGTTCTTTGAGTTTTGATGGAACTAATGATTATATTGATTTGCCAAGTTCTTTTGCTTTTGGAACATCTACATTTAGTATTGAATGCTGGGTAAAAGCAGACACATTATCTGGAATTGATGCAATATATTATTCTCAATCATCAAATATTAGTGGATTTTATGGAGTTGGTCATAATTCAAATGGTGATGGATTTTTCTTATCAGATTTTAATGGTTCAACGAGAGTATCAACAGTTTTTGGTAGTAATGCTGTTGTTGATACTTGGTATCATCTTGTGTTTTTAAAAAATGCTTCTAATCAATATGTTGTATATAGAAACACGGTAGCATCAACAACTAATAATATATCCACATTATCACTTACTTCTGCAGATCCACGAATAGGATATAATCCTGCAAGTGCTGCTGAAATATGGGATGGTAATATATCAAATTTTAAAATATACAACAAAGCACTCACAGCAGAAGAAGTTCAACAAAACTTTAAAGCACTCCGTGGTCGTTACGGAATCTAAATAAGAACACGGAGAAATTATAAGATGGCACTTGCTCACTCACCACGAATAGTCACTGATGGACTTGTCTTATGTCTTGATGCTGCGAATGCTAAGAGTTATCCTGGTTCTGGAACCAGTTGGAGTGATTTGAGTGGTGAGGGAAATAATGGAACTCTTGTGAATGGTGTTGGTTATTCTGGGGATAATTTAGGTTCTTTGAGTTTTGATGGGAGTAATGATGCGGTAGATGTTGGAAATGTAAATCCAACTTCTGGTGCTACTTTTAGTACTTGGATTTATATAAACGGAGCAAACACAAACTTTGGAGGAATATTCAATAGGTGGGGTCCTGGTGGAAACTCTCTATGGATTGGAACACTACAAAACCAATCTTCAACCATCCAAGTGTATTTTAATGATGTTCTTGTTCACAATATTACATCACTTTCATTGAATACTTGGATGCTTCTTACAGTTTCACATACAGGCAGTAATGCAACTTCATATATTAATGGGATTCAAACAAATACTAATTCGGCATCATTAGTATCAAGTACTGGAACTACTTCTATTGGTTATGATATTAATAGAACAAATTATCCATTTAAAGGAAACATAGCACAAGTCTCCATATATAACAGAGCACTCACAGCAGCAGAAGTCCAACAAAACTTCAACGCACTTAGAGGGAGGTATGGAATCTAAAATAAATACAAAAACGAAGAGGAATTGAGAGGAAATGGGAATATCATACAACCCCCGGATAGTGACTGATGGATTAGTTTTAGCACTTGATGCTGGGAATGCTAAGAGTTATCCTGGTTCTGGAACCACTTGGACTGATTTGAGTGGTAATGGGAATAATGGGAGTTTGGTTAATGGTGTTGGGTATTCTGGGGATAATGGTGGTGCTTTGAGTTTTGATGGGGTGAATGATTATGTAACAACTGGAAAAGTATTGGTTCCAAGAACAGGACAGTTTCATATTGAAGGATGGTGTTATCTAAATCAAACTAATGCTTTTTGTATGTTTGTAACGCAATATAATAATGGAACTGATCCTGGAAGATTTTTATGTTTTTTTGGTAATGATGGAGTTATTAGAATGCACGATGGTGGGGGAGTTATGACTGGTACTACTCCATCATATTCTGCTAATCAGTGGTTTTATGTAGCATTTCAAAGAGATAGTTCTAATTTATGTAATATTTTTGTAAATGGGACAAAAGAAACTACAGGTGCGACAAAAACAACGACATTAGAAAATACAAATACAATTATCGGGTCTCGTGGTAGCATTACGAGTGGGGTATTTTATAATGGTAGAATGAGTAATGTGAGAATATACAACAAATCCCTCACAGCATCAGAAATCCAACAAAACTTCAACGCAACAAGAGGAAGGTTTGGAATCTAAATACTTACAAAACCAATAAGGATATGTACGAACAACGCAACTTCGCAATCTTCTCAACAACAGAAATTGATCAGGTTGACTTCTCACAAGTCTTAGAAACTTCTGCTGATACACTACGCAAATCAGTAGATGAAACCAAGGCATTTGTGAAATGGGATGGTGGAGTAGCACCAGATTTTGTTTCAGAACTCACAACAATTGAAGGTCCTTATACTTACTCGGAGATCTTAGAGATCCTTTCTGGTGAAGAATGGACTGCACCTATGGAACCTATGGAGGAAATGTAAGGTGAGTGCATTTAGTGGACCAAAAGTACAATCTGATGGATTGGTATTTTCATTTGACCCAGGAAATACAAAAAGTTCTCTACTTAAAAAACAAAGTTCCAATATTCTTGTAGATCCTAATACTTGGACAACTGGTACTGGTGGATTTACTGGATATGGGGTAAATGGTGCTACAACTGAACAAAATCGTCTTTATGTAAATGATGATCCATGGGGCAGAAGATCAGTTACCTGGAGAACAACACCAGATGCAACTTCTGGTGCTGATGGTGGGTGGAATACTTCATACTATTCTATTGACCGAGCATATACTTATCGTTGGAGTGTTTGGGTAAGAAGATATACAAGTGGAACTGGTGGAACATTTTATCTTGGATTGAATCCAGCACCACTTCGCAATGATAATGGAAATTCACAAGGCAATCCATATTTTACATATACTGCAATTTCTTCTTTGACTCAAAATCAGTGGTATCTTGTTGTTGGGCACTGTTTCTATGAGGGATATAGTGGAGGAAGGCATTCCGACTCTGGTTGGTATGAAAATGGTGTTAAGATATCTGATAAAAGTTATGGAAATGTCGGAACACAAGATGTAAGGTGGAATTCAACTACAACAACTGCTATGCATCGTGCCTATCATTTTTATACAACAAATACTGCATCGGGTATTGAATTTGCATATCCAAGACTTGATAAGTGTGATGGTACAGAACCAAGTATTAAAGAACTTATTGAAGTTGGAGAATCTGGTGGTAAGGGTCTTATAAAAGGTAAAAGGTTGAACTTATATAATGGAGTTTCTTTTGGAAAAGAAAGAAAAAATGTAGGATATTTTATTTTTGATGGATCAAATGATGGAATTCAAATTGATGAAACTTCTGATTTATCAGTTAACCAAATGACAATAAGTTCTTGGAACTACTCTTCCAACTATCAACAAAATGGGTTTATGTTTGAGAAAACAACAAATGGTAATGTAAATACACAATATTCTTTATTTTTTAATGGAAATAACGTAATTTATTATAGAACTTATGGATTATCATCTGTAGATTTGACAGTAAATACTACAACTGCTGGAGTTGTAAATAACAAGTGGAATAATGTTGTTGCTACTTTTGATGGAACTAATAAGAGAATATATGTAAATGGTGTTTTGAGAGCAACTTCTGCAAATCTAACTGGAACTGTAACACAAAATACGACGGGTCCTGCCTATATTGGGATTTATGGGAATCATGGTGGGTATCCATTTAACGGAAAAATTGCTCAAACAAAAATATACAACAGAGCACTCACAGATATTGAAGTTAGAAGAAACTTTAGAGCAAACTTAGGGAGGTTTGGAATCTAATGTCAATATTTTATAATCCAAATATAGTAATGAATGGATTAGTCTTAGCACTTGATGCTGGAAATCCGAAATCTTATCCTGGAAGTGGAAATACTTGGAGTGATTTGAGTGGTAATGGAAACAATGCAACAAGGACAAATAATGCTGGATATGGTGGACAGGTAACTTATAATTCTGCTGGTTATTTTGATTACAGTATGAATAGTCCTGCTGTTACTGCTGGAGCTGGTGCTGGTAATGGATTTACTATGTCCAATGTAATAGTTCCAACAACTGGTGGATTTTCTTTAAGTGCTTTTATTCGTAGAAATACTTCAGAAAAATCTGCAGGAGACAGAGAAACTATCTTTAGCAATACTGGTGGTGCTGATGGATGGAGATTTGGTGTCTATAGTAATGGTTCAATATATTATCTTATTGGTGGAGCAGGTGCTGTTGGATATCAGGAAGGAAGTCTGGGTGGAAGTACCTTAATGAATGGAAACTGGCATATGATGACTGCAGTTTTTGACCGTGCTGCTGTTTTTGGTTCTTATAAAATATATGGATATATTGATGGAGTTTCTTCTGGAAGTGTAACTATTAATGCTGGTTCTGGAGGAAATGTTGCATTTCCTTCATATGTTCCTGGAGTTGGTTATGGTGGATGTTGTGATGTTTTTGCTGGACAAATAGCACAAGTCCTTGCTTATAATCGTGTTCTCACAGCATCAGAAATCCAAAAAAACTTCGACGCACTCCGTTCAAGGTTCGGAATCTAAATACTTCAAAAACTATGTACGAACAAAGGAACTTCGCAATCTTCTCAACAACCGAAATTGATCAGGTTGACTTCTCACAAGTCCTTGAAACTTCTGCTGATACTCTACGTAAATCAGTAGATGAAACCAAGGCATTTGTAAAGTGGGACCAAGGACCTTATGATCCAACACCTTACGAGGTGATTGATGCGGAAACTGGTGAGACAACTATGTTTACACCAGAACCACCACAACCTCCAGCATTTCTTTCAACACTCACAACAATTGAAGGGCCTTATACTTACTCAGAGATCTTAGATATTTTGAGTGGTCCTGAATGGACTGCACCTATGGAGGAACTGGTGTAATGGGTGCTTATTCTGGACCAGAAATAAATGAAGATGGATTAGTACTTGCTTTGGACGCTGCTAGTCCAAAGAATTATAACCTTACAGCAGTCGAATATCTTATAGTTGCTGGTGGCGGATCTGGAGGTAGTTATGTTGGTGGTGGAGGAGGTGGTGGAGGAGTTCTGCAAGGATCTGTTGATATAGGTCAACAAAGTTATACCATTACAGTAGGTGCTGGTGGGGCAAGTGCAGGATCTACATCCGTGAAACAAAGTATCCAAGGAAACAATGGTGGTAATTCATCTGCCTTTGGATTTACTGCTCTGGGCGGTGGTGGTGGTGGAAGATACGCACATATAGCAGGATCATCTGGTGGATCTGGTGGTGGATCTGGTGGATTCCAAAATGGTTCTTCTTCTGGAGGTGGAGCAACTAGTGGACAAGGTAATGTTGGAGGAGGATCTATAGGACCTAGACCTCGAAGTTTTACTGGCGGCGGTGGAGGAGGTGGAGCAGGTGCTGCTGGTCAAACTAGTACAGATGCTCTTAATACTGGAGGAAACGGTGGTGACGGTATTGTAAGTTATATATTGGGAGTTCCTTATTATTTTGGTGGAGGAGGTGGTGGTGGCAATTATACAAATGGATCTAGACCAGGAAATGGTGGATTGGGAGGTGGAGGTGGCGGGTCATCAAATACTGCTAATGTTTCTGGTGTTGGTGGTGGATCTGCTATCAACAATACTTCGGGTGGAAACGGATCTGCCACTGGTGATCCAAATAATCTAGGAGGAAATGGTGCTGCTAATTCTGGTGGAGGTGGAGGAGGAAATGGGCATTATGGTTTATCTGGATCTGGAGGTTCAGGAATCGTAATCGTAAGATACCCAGGACCACAAAAAGCAATAGGAGGAACAGTAACTTCTGTTGGTGGATATATAATTCATACATTTACCACTACAGGTTCTACAACATTTACTCCATTATCAGCAACAAATAACTCTGCGATTCTTGGCCTTTCTGATTTTTCTGGAAGAGATAATTTTGCGACTAGTGTAAATGGTGTGGTTTATAGTAGTGCTAATTTAGGTTCTTTGAGTTTTGATGGAACTAATGATTATGTTCAATGTGCCCAATCATCCACATTAAATTTAAATGAATTAACAATTTGCGCTTGGGTTAAATTTGATAGTATTAGTAATACAGATTATCCAACAATAACTAACAAAGAGACAACAAACCTCAGCAGAAATTGGTGGATTGGATTAGCAAGTGGCGCTTTTGTTTTTGGTAGGTCAGTAAGTTCTGTAGATAGTAGTGTAAGTTCTAATATAATTGCAAACTTAAATCAATGGTATTTTGTTACGGCAACTAATGATTTAGCACCAACACTTAAAATTTATATAAATGGAATTTTAAATAATACAAATTCATTAAGTGGAACTTTATCAACTGCAGGAACAGCAAGTTGGATTGGATCTTATAGGAATCTAATTTATCCTATGGATGGAAACATATCACAAGTTCAAATATACAACAGAGTACTTACAGCATCAGAAATCCAACAAAACTTCAACGCAACCCGTTCAAGGTTTGGGATCTAATGAATACCGATATTAATTCTCCTGTATGGAGTGTCATTATACTTCTTTGTTGCGGACTTGCATTTACTGCATATGTTGTCGTATATATATTAAGATTAGCATTCCAGGAGATGCAGGAAGATGGGCAAACCCAAGAACAAGAAGGGGAAGTCCGCCAACGCGAAACAAAATAGCGGTAACGCGACAGCAAAGAAGGCTAAGAATGGAGGCAAGAAAAAATAAATTATGAAACTATGGATGCTTGGTAATCGACTCACTACAGAGATGTATGAGCGTGAGAGATTTATTGAAGAAGCAGCAAAAGAGAATATTGATTTCTCAGTAGTTTTTGCAGATGAAATTGATTTAATTGTCTCCAGAGATGACCGAAAATCTATTCGATATCGTAATGATATTGTTTCTCTTCCGGATAGTGTACTTGCTAGGACTGGGAGCGGCACGGGATACTTTAATCTATCTGTTCTCAGACAGTTTGAAAGATTAAACGTACCAACCTTACCAAACTCTAATGCAATTGAGCAATCAAAGGATAAGATGTATGCCAACCAGATTCTGGCACAGGCAGGACTTCCTATTCCTAAGACTATGCTTACTCGTTTTCCGTGTAATTCGGAATTAGTTGAAAAGCAAGTAGGATTTCCTTGTGTGATTAAGGTTGTGACTGGATCTCATGGGGCAGGAGTTTACTTATGTGAAACTCCTAAACAATTTGAAGACCTTTCAGAACTCATTTCTTCATTGGATTTTAAGAACTCTATGATTGTTCAGGAGTATATTAAAGAATCTGAAGGAAAGGATCTGAGGGTTATTGTGATTGGTGGTAGAGTTGTTGGTGCTATGCAACGCAAATCTACAGACGGTTCATTTAAAGCCAATATTTCCCGTGGAGGTCAAGGGGAAGCATACGATGTTGATGAGCAAATGGAGTTACTTGCTATTCAAACTGCAAAAGTTCTTGATCTTGATATTGCTGGTGTTGATCTTTTATTTCATAGCGACGGATACCGAATCTGTGAAGCAAATTCCTCACCAGGATTTAAGGGGTTTGAGGCAGCATTAGATATTAATGTTCCTCAAAAAGTATTTGATTATGCAAAGTTGAGATGCTATATATAAAATAGATAAAGGTAAATCTATGGGTGCAATGATTCCACCGAGCAGGAAGAGCTGCTACAATTTCCGAGTGATCGAGATCAACAGAGTTCTTGACGGAGATACAATTGATGTTACTATCGACTTGGGTTTTGACCTTTACAAAAAAGAGAGGGTCAGAGTTGCAGGAGTGGATACACCAGAGAAACGAACTAAGGACGACGAAGAGAAGGCACTGGGATACGATGCCACCAACTGGCTTAAGGACAAGCTTGAAGGTGCTATCAATGGCGACGATGATCTTATTATTAGGACTGAGCTTGTTGGCGGTGTTGGTAAGTACGGTAGACTTCTCGGATGGTTATACATTGGAGACGCAGAACTCTCACTCAACGAACAAATGATCACCGAAGGATATGCCTGGGCATATGATGGAGGAACTAAACAGAAGAACTTTGAGGAACTCAGAGAAATCCGCAGAGCACACGGAACTTTAGTGGAATAAATTATGAATTCTAGAGAGCAAAATA
>Ga0213867_1000995_pt1 | contig 12609 bp, 12 predicted proteins | sample PICome_12_FD_160120 | JGI IMG/M metagenome (GOLD analysis project Ga0213867, IMG submission 160120) | Coastal seawater microbial communities near Pivers Island, North Carolina, United States - PICO540 | ecosystem: Environmental > Aquatic > Marine > Coastal | place: USA: North Carolina... | reverse complement strand
GTGACTAAGGGGATGAATCCATTGCTTCGAGCTTTCGGTTTAAATCACGTTAATGCGAATCAAATACACATATGGTTGGGCCGTTTATCCTTGCTTGGAGTAGTTATTCATGGCGTTGGGCACTCTTTGCGGTGGATTAAGGACAACGACGTAACACTATATGACTCGATATTTCCGTCCAAATATTGCTGGTCACAAATGAATAATCAAGAGTGCTATAATGTATTTCGTAACTTTACAGGAACGCTATCAGGAGTATTTTTTGTTGCAGTTGCTGCGTCTAGCATTAACTTTGTTCGCAGAAAAAGCTATCGGGTATTCTATTTGATGCATATGATACTATCGCCGATGGTTTTGATAACAGGAATTATGCATCATCCTCGTATTGTGCTTTATTTTAGCCCAGGCGTACTCTACTATCTGTCATCAAGTATACCTCTTCACGTAAAGACCTTGATCGATCAATATTTGAACAGAGGTACGCGCCTTCTCGCCTACAAACACATTCCATATTCAGGCGGGTGCATTGAACTAAGGTTTGACTCAGAAGCATTTCTTGCATCAAAGAAAGCTTCACAATTTATACGTATGAGTGTTCCTGGTGTATCTGCACCTTTAGAGGCTTATCATCCTTTTACAGTTGTTCCGTCACCGTCAGATCCTAATTCCATCAGAATCATACTTCGTGCAACGGGCTCATTCACCAAAAAATTGTCGAGAAAACTACTCGATGGAAATGCAGATAAAATGACGTTTCTAATCGACGGGATTTATTGCGGTCCCGATCGACTTGAACAAGCTTTATGCCATGACTCGGTGGTAATGATATGCGGTGGTATTGGAATAACTCCCTTTATCTCTCTCTTATTCGCATTATTTTCGTACTTGGATCGTCCATCATATGCGGATGACAAAGTGATAATACCAACACAGAAAATTGAGCTGCACTGGGCATGTAGAGATGAGGGCCTGATTCAGCATATACTAGAAAACTATTTGTTGGAAATTAACAGTGATGATAACAAAGCGCTCATTGCCCGTCGAAGAGATTGTCCACAATTTCGCTTGGTAATTCATCATACTAATGCAGATTTACAGAATAGTGACCGAAATGTACCAACCTTGGCATCGTTCAACGCAGATTGCATTAATAAAGAAGGTGTGGTTAGTCCTAACAGCGAGTTTCTGTTACGCAACAATAACAAAGACGAGAAGTTTCATCCGGCGTATTTCTTTCCATCATCGGATTCAGTGGTCGACAACAAATACGCTTTCGTTGTGTTCTCTTTGTTGTTGTGGTTTGGTATGTGGATATTATGGAGCCAATACATCAACGGGATTCAAGAAGAACCGAAAGTAGTTACAGTGCGGATATATGGCATAATTTTCGTTTTGTTGTTTGTTTATGGTGCATGTATTTTTATTGATATAATTGTTAGAAACGGTTACGCCCTCAAGCTATCAAGAGCATGGAAATTTCTTGAACGCACAGCCGACAAAGAAGATGAACTTGGTGTTCAGCTCAGTCAGATGAATGCTATGCCAGTGAGTATGAGTGAAGAAACCGAAGCTTCTTCTAGCGATACTGGATTTCAAAAGGAAGATGTTTTGAAGATTGAGCATTCTCGGGGTCGTCCTTCGATTGTTGATATTGTTCAATCTGTGTCGGACTTTGATTGTAAGGCTCCGGGAATATTTGTATGCGGTCCAGATCCTTTGGTTCGTGCCACTCGAAAAGTTGCACTCGAAAGCAGATTTGCTTTGTATGAAGAATCATTCGAGTTGTAGGTACAAATATCACTTTTAAAGAAAAAGAACGATCATACACGATAACGATAGACGTCGGAGGATTGAGTTATATTGATCATTCAAAACACGATGAAGAATTTTTTTGTAGAATAATGGCGGTAGGTTTGAGGTGTTCTTCTAGCGCTCGCTGCTGAGACAGAGAGACGAAATAGTTTTCTATTCAGCCCTTAGGGTCTTTAAACGTGGGTAGGATGAAGTGGTAACCTTTAACGCAGATTCTTAACACGTTTGGAAGAAACTAGGGATGAAAAGGGATAGCAATACTTTGGACATTAATTATAGCGTTACTATTGTGCCACCTTCACCGCTTCCCTTTCCTTCCGCTCCACCGCCCAAAATTTCATTTAATAAGGCGTGAGGGATGCGACCATCCGTTATAAATGCACCTTGAACCCCAAGTCTGACAGCATCGACTGCGTAGCTGACCTTCGGAATCATTCCTCCAGTGATAGTTTCATCTTCAATAAGGGCGCTCACATCATCAACACTGAGTGCTGATATTAAATTCATATCTTTATCGCACACCCCTTTTATATCCGTTAGGAATAGAACACGTTCTGCAACTAATTCTCCCGCAACTCGTCCCGCTGCGACATCTGCATTAACATTGTACGTCGTACATGCATCTTCAGTATTCTGCAATCCAACGCCAATTGGTGAAATAACGGGAGTTATTCCGGCATCAAGCAGCTCATTTAATAATTGCGTGTTCACGACCTCAACATTACCAACAAATTCAAGGTTTCCATTAGACGTATCTTTAGTACACTGCAGCAAACTGCAATCTTTGCCACTCAAGCCAATGGCCTTACCACCAGCTCGACATATGCCCGCCGCAATACCTTTATTCACGCTACCACACAGAACCATCTCAGCAACTTCTACTACATCAGCACTGCTTACACGAAGCCCGTTTTCGAACCTTGACTCTACCCCCGTACGTTCCAGCATCTTACTAATTTGCGGTCCTCCTCCGTGTACCACACAAAGTTTCACTCCAAGCTTTTGAAGTGCAGCCACATCTTCGCAAAACCCCTGAAAGAGCTCAGGACTCGTCATAGCATTTCCTCCGTACTTGACCACCACAACCTTACCCTTTAAAGTGGATACTGCATCCGCCACCGTATTGACAGATTCTGCGAATGACCCATTCTCTTCGGCATGCCTGATTGAAGGAGATGATACGTACGTGTTCTTGAACGTCAATGGATTGCGAGCGAATCCTTGTATCAATAGTACATTGAAAATCAAAAGTAATAGAACTGAGAAAATGTGAAATTTTGATTTGGACATTCTTGTGATAATATTAATTCATGAATCACGCGTTGGTTAGTTGCCTCAAAGGTTTGGAGGGTCGTTCGAGGATATTATTTTTGTGGTTGAAGCTTGAAAAACTTGAAAGGTGGGGAAGGAAGCTGAAAGCGGAAGGAAAGTTGACATGTTTGAAACTTGAAAGTATCCCGCCTTGGGCCATGGAGATTTTGAACGGCTTTTAACTAAAGTAGTCAGGAAAATTTGCTGTGGGATCCTCTTTGAGCTTTGTGCCTGAGAGCTTGCCTGAGTGAAATACATGTTCTAGACCTAGGTTAGTATGATGAATATAAGAGCAATAACAATAACTAGTAATTGTACAGAACATGCTAATCAATCAAATGAGTGAACTGCTAGATCAAACTAGAATTTGATGGCTCTGTTTATGTTGTCTTTTAAGCAAATTGTTTCAGACATATTTGATGATTACTTATATACTTAGATACGATATTTTTGTTGAAGTCTATTATGAGCGGCGAAAACCGTATGAGAAATCTTTATTTGTTTGCTTCTGCCATTTTTCGAAAGAAAAGGGCTACGATGAATTCTTTATAATGCAATAGCTCATGATTACAAATCTTTTGGAGTTTAGCATTGACTACGGCAAAGCATATTGGTACCAATCTTTTTATACACTAAGAAATATCTAACCTTATTGAAGTTTGTGCAACTGGTGAAGACTTAACGTTTATGCTAAGAAGTCGGCCTGATTTGATCTTCGCAACACAAATTAGCTGACAAATCCCGTTCTAAAAGTGATTTGGAAGAAGCTATCAAGCCTTTTCTAGATTTTCTCGCATAGGTAGTACTATTATTAATGACTTCAATTACACAACAGCCTTCCTCAGGTCAAATAAAAAGTTTTTAGAAGTATATTTCAAGCACTCTGTTCTCCCTTTCTGACAAAAGGCCGTCTAGAAAAGAATGAAGGTTTAGAAAAAAGTTGACAAGATTTCTAATAGTATAGGTGATCACAAGTTACAATGAAACTGGACAATTAGTTCGTAGAAGGTGCGGCTTGAGCTTGTTCACACCACTTATTTTCTTCTTGCACTGCTGCCTCTTCTTCTGGTGAAAATTCGTTGCTAATATTGAATATAGAACGAATTTCTTCTGGGCTCTTTCCTTTGATCATAACTGCAACTGCAAGGCAAGTTAAATCCAACAAAGGTTGGATATTCATGTAATTACTGGCGGTAACTAACTCAAAAAGCATAACGTTTTCCACTTTCACAAAATCGGCATACCATTTCTGCACAATCTCCTCAATCTTCGTACTCGGAAGAGGTGTAGTGATATTATTCATGGGATCAGCTTTATAATGCTGGCAATACTCAACGATTTTTGTAAGTACTGCCGTCTTCACATTGGGCAAAGGAATGTCTGAAATATTCTCGCCTGGTTCATCGTCACACGATTCTTCCACTAACTTCGAAAGCTTGGCAACCTCAAAGCTAACTTCAATAGCGTCACCTTCCTTGCTTACCTGAAAAAATTTGGAACGCGATTGAGAAGCATACTACGATTCAAGCTAATAATATTCACGTCAAAAGGCTAATTTATGAAGATAAGATTTTTAAATTGAAGGAGTTCGAGAGTTGATGAAAACATTGCGCCTATTGCAGTCATTACTATACTAACCAAGTTGATTTTGAGATCGTCCGACATTGCTGAATATATTAGGGTAAGAGATAGTATTAGTTGTTGTTGTTGTTTACGAGTGCTCCAATCTGTTGAGAAATTGTTGTGACAGAGAGAGGTGTGTGATTGAAAGCTGGTCGTGGTGCTTCGTGTAAAAACTGTGAACTATGTCCTGTGTGTTTCTACTTGTGTATTTAGGGATCATGTAATTTAGGCGTATTTCATTTACTATACTCGTTCATTTTTCGAGCACGCGCGCTTCTTTTGTAATCTGTAATCTCACTCTTGTAACATGTGTAAGTATAGATTCTTCGTACAAAAGTACTTCGCTCTTCGCACTGGAAAGATTTCATACAAACAAGTTAGTCGCCGATTTCAGGGATTTGATAGATGTTGGTCATAAAATAATTCGGCGGAGGTGCGCAGACGAAATAGGTTCACTCATAATGCCTATCCACTATCCTATATATATATAGTTTGGTGAAAGTGACGTCATGCCATAAAAAAATTATATGTCTTTGGTTGTCCATTGGGATCGGAAACAAATTCACAAATCGTTTCTGGAAAAGTTGATGAGGCTGTACTAACGCTCAATTGAATGTCAAAGCACCGAGTTTTTGATGTTATCATTGAATAAAAGTGTGGCAATCATCAGTGGTCTTCTACATGTCATGACAGCGAAGTCAAGTTAATTTGATCTACTTTCTTAATTTTAACCCTGAGATTAACCTTATACAGGAAGGCCGCCCTTCTTTGGTCCCAATGATCCCATTTCTGGCTCCATAACATTACCTGCCTCCTTTTTGTTGCCAAGGCCAAGAATATTTACACACTTCAAGTCGGCGAATGATTGCGAGAGGCGCTTTACAGTATTCTCCTCTGCTTCACGAAGACACATACGAGGGTCATAGTACTTCTTATTGGGCTTATCAGCACCATCGGGGTTTCCAATCTGAGTCTGCAAGTAATCGTGATACTTAGCCTCAAATGACTTAATTCCCTCCCAGTAACTCCATTGAGTATCGGTATCAATGTTCATTTTAATTACACCGTATCCAATACTTTCTTGGATATCTGAAACATCACTTCCTGATCCACCGTGGAAAACAAAGCTAACAGGCTTTCCGCTTTCGGGAGCAGCATCTCCCAACTTCTCAGATATGTATGCCTGACCATTCTTAAGAATCTTCGGCTCGAGCTGAACATTTCCTGGAGAGTAAACACCATGAACATTTCCGAAAGCTGCCGCAATAGTATATTTGTCAGATATAGGCTGAAGTGCTTCATAGACTTGGTAAATTTCTTCGGGCTTTGAGTACAAATCCTCCTTCGCCACATCTGTGTTATCAACACCATCCTCTTCTCCTCCGGTGATTCCAAGTTCCATCTCCAAAAGCATGCCCATCTTTTCCATTCGTGCAAGGTAATCTTTACAAATCTCCAAGTTCTCCTCAAGAGGTTCCTCGCTAAGATCAATCATGTGAGAGCTGAAGAGAGGCTCGCCAGACTTCTCGTAATAACGCTCAGATGCAGCGATAAGTCCATCTACCCACGGCAAAAGCTTCTTCGCACAGTGATCAGTGTGAAGGATAACGGGAACTCCATACTGCTCGGCAAGAGTACGGACATGGAAAGCTCCACTTACTGCTCCAGCAATAGCAGCCTGGAAGTTAGTGTTGTCGAGCTTCTTACCGGCGTAAAACTGAGATCCACCGCTGGAGAATTGGATGATGATGGGGGCATCATTTTCGCGCGCAGCTTCCAAACAAGAGTTAATTCCAGAAGAACTGACGCAGTTGACGGCGGGAATAGCATATCCTTTCAATAAAAAAGTAGAAAGACATCGATTGATATGAGGTTGAAGTTTCGAAACAATTTGAAAGTTTTATAACATCATCTTCCACTTTAGCCTAACACGTAGCTTTGTACGCAAAGTACGTGTCACGGCGCCCAGAAGACAGATACGCCGACGTCAACAACTGAAATGGAACGCATGCCGAGGTTGTACGCACGGAGGCAACCATGACGAAACGACCTCCTACGTACGTCAATCATATACGACTAAACTTACCGTTCTCCTTGGCGTGGTCAAGAAGATCAACGAGTGCCTGACCAGTTACAACACCAGGGTGGACGCTCGCTGGCATATTAGGGTAGGAGGTAAGGGCACATTCATCTTCACAGGGGAGATCGAGTTCGGCCGCAGTGTCGCGGAGAATTGATGAACTTTGCTTGTTGATTGCAAAGCGAGGAGCCGTGAAGGCGGTTGCTCCCGTAATAAAGGTAAGAGCGGCGGCAGCAAGGTTGAGCTTCATGCTTTTATCCTTATTTCTCTACAAAAAATGTGATTTTTGAAGTATCGTAAATGTCCTAGCGAACACGGTTTCTTTTGAGACCCCAGATTTGCATGCAAGTATGGCTAATTAAATCATTAACGTTATCAAATTAGTGAGATTCACCAAAGTGTGACTTACACTTTACACGTACACATATTATGAGACGATTGTCGCAAGCTTATTTGAAATGCAGACAGCTTAGGATAACGACCTGTGACAAAGTGGATGTACTTGTGATTAGTTTTGTCATTAGGGCCCCTCCAAACACAACGAAATTTTGCACGTGAGTGTCGCTTCAAAAATTTTCACGTTCGAACCACATTAAACTTAAAGGTTCAAATCAAAGAAAAGACGTTTAGTAAATCAGAAGAAAAGTAGGGATACGGCGCTTTCAGGAGGAAAGTAAAGGGAAAATGTGAATTCTTACAACGAAACTAATTTATGTACGGCATACATGCAAATCTTTACGTGGAGCCATCAACAAAACATGTATTACTAAGATATTCAATGACTTTTACATTGCGTTAAATGTTATCGTCGCCCTCAAGAGTCTCGACAGGAATATCATTAGCATAAGGATCAGATGCCAAATTTCCATTTCCAGCTCCATTCGGTTTTTCTGCAAGGGCCTTAGCACTTTGATAATCTTCAAAGCACGATTTTAGCAACATGAGAGAAATAAGGAAAGCGCTCCATGACGAGTAGTACAAGTTTCCTAGCGGTGCACCGGGACCATCATTACTGGTAATGAATGCAACCCCGAAGGCATAGAATATAACCATAACGAAGGTTGCAAAAGCCTCGTAAAAGAAAGGCACTATCGAGTCCGATATCTTAAACGACACCATACCAAGAGAAATCAGAGCACCCATACATCCGAAACTAATTCCGACCGCGGTTCGTTCACAGTATCGATTCGACTCCTGTGGTGGCGACGAGTCGCACACATTCTCATAAACATTCGCACTAGATGCCATGACAACAATGCAAACGGCAAGAGAAGCACTCCAGAGCGTCATTCTCTTCGACTTGTTACGAAGCTCACCCACCATATCGATGCTGTAGACCGACTGCAAATAATTCGCAAGAATTGTCACTGAACAAACAAACGATGCCCATCCAAAGTAATACAAATTTCCATTTTGAACCTGTCCCTCATAATCAACCGCGAGGTCATTATCGCTATCGGTCGCAACCGCCACACCACCCGCCCAACCAGCAACTAGAAACAGTGTAAGAAATCCCTCTACCTTCGTCCCAACAAAAAGCACTGACATGACAGACCAAAAATGAAACACATTGGCAGCAAACGCGATGAGGAAGGACAAAGCAGAGATGCATACGGCCCATTCCTGAGAGCTCGTGCGTTCGGACATTTCACCTGCCGTTTCCACGGAGCTTCCCAAGGTAATGATGGAAAATACGAACATGTACGCCCAATGAGCGAATCGTGGAGATCGCACTGCCGATGTTGTGGTAGGTGAAGATGAGGCTTCTGTTTCCATGATCTATTATGTGACTCGTGCACGTCGATGCTAGAGTTGGCTCTTTATATAGTTATAGTATGATGTCCTATTGCCGGCACTCGGTATGTAATTTTTTGAGGATACCCGCGTCTAAAGTCTAAAGATTTAGAGAGATGGTTGGAGTCGTCCTTTCTCTTCGAGACCAGAGAGAGTGAACGAGCACGAGTGCGGTCACACTCGTACTCGCACTCGCACTTCCTACGTACATGTACATGTACGAGAGTAAAAATTTGTATGAAAAATTGAAATACGATTCCTCGTACCTGTACTGGTACTGGTTGGGTACACAGTTTTGTACGGGGATGGTATTTGCCTTCAGCGGAACAGGATCCTGTGCTATCCCATCACTGTAGTATCTTTTATCACGACATACGAAGGGATTCCATCATCGAATTCATTCCCAAAAATGATCCTTCGTACCGGCACTACTACGACTACGCATCGCCCAATCAGTAGTCAGTAGTAGATTTTCAGGTAAAATCATTTTGTGTGTCGAAAGGAGAAGCCTCACATCGTACACGAGAACATAACGAAAAAAATATTCGAGTAAGACGTTGTAACAAACCAAGAACGCATTTGAAGTGATTTGAGCATAAACAAACAGAACCTAACACAAAATATTCGACGCAAAGAAAGAGCGTGAGGGAGAAGATGGGTGTAACATATGAGGAAGCACTTGCGACGTTGACATCCATGTTTGGATCTGATGGGGTATGGACTACGGATGTGCTCGATGAAGTTTTGCGTGCTTATGAAGGTAGGAAGAATTTTAGTGGTGCTTGTTGTCATCAATGTATTTTATGTGAAGTAATGTACATTGTTTTTTCTACAAACTTTGTGTGGTATGTGACTTTTGTTGGAAGGGCATATGGAGAATACGGTTGAAGCTATTCTTTTTCATGGTGATCGAGATCCACAATTGTTGCTTGCTAAGTTGAAAAAGAATCCTATTCGACCGTCTTTGTCGGCTCCTACTCCTGCTAGTCAAACTATTAATATGGACGAAGAGCTGGCTAGGGAAATGTCACAAAGCGCTATTTCGGTTCCCGAGGCTGCTTCGAGCGATACTAAAAAATCTAGTAAGGCAGACGATGATTCTTTGTTTCCGCAAGTTTCGTTACCACCAGACTTTTTGCGGATTCCAGGATATAAGGATGGTGGAACCATGAGCAGCGACGAAAAGTTAGCTATGATGTTACAAGAAGAAGATTTCTTAAAACAAGTACAGAATAATCCAGAGTTTGCGCATTTGGCAATAGGCCGCGGAGGACAGCAATCTTCGGGGCTTGCGCAGGCTGGGTATCCAGGAAGTTCACGTGCTGCTGTCCGAATGAGTAACGGTAATGGAAAGGATGTCAATATCATGGAAAATTTGTCAAGTGAGTTGGTTTGCGTTTAATTTGTTTCTACTACCTCTCATCTTTTATTTATATGAATAAATTTTTCTTAGAAATGGGGGAAGCAGCCAAGCGGAAGCTCAATTTGTTCGCGGCATCGTTTAAAGCTGGTAGTCAAAGTACTAATAACAGAAGCACAAATCAGAATAGAAGTGAAAGGCGAGGCCTTCTGGATGATGATGATGGTGATGAGGAAGAGTTGCTTTTTGCTGTTTCATCGGATCGACGCAATATGGAAATGCATTCTATGGATTCAACTTCAAAATGGGGTGAAAAAGGGGGTAAAGCTGATTAGCTGATGAAGCATTTGGATCTCCCATCATGATTTGCAATAGTGTAAAATTTTAAAGAACTAGGACTCTTTTCGTTTTGTTTGATTATCATAAACGCATTTTTGGAGTCTTTCCATGATTAACGCGAACAGCCCAATAAATCAATATTCACGTGTCAACTTAAGACTTGACGAGGTCACGGAAAAGAAGTTGTTGTTAAACAAAGTCGTTACGTTTTCATAGATGACTAAGAAATTGGATCGCCTATTTCAACGCGACCACGCTAAATAATGTAAATAGATGAGTCTTTACCTTGTCGTCTTTTAGACTACGAAGAAACGTCAGAACCGACAAAATGCATTCGTGATGCTTCTTGTCCACTTCGAAGCTGACGTACCCCTTTGATCATTTCCATTGTTCTTCCCTATAACATTTTTTTCTATTTAGATGGCGTATCGTGAGTGAGACTACTATTAACTACATTATGATCACGCCTCTCTTGGTGATAATTCGATAAGATTTATTAAAATAGTATTACTGATAATTAAGACATGTCAGTATCGACAGAGTGTAATCGTAAGGACCTTGTCGATCTCGAAGCTGACGCGCCCCTGTGATCACTTATTCCTGTCCTTGCCCGATATTCGTTATGAGACGGCGTGCGATGAGTGCGACTGCTATTCACTCCATTATGACTACTCCAACCATGCCTAAAATTCACGTCTCGATTCGTTCCCGTACTACCAACCGATCTCGTGAGATCACGTTGTGATGAAACATAATATGGAGCTGAAGATGTTGAAGTAACTGATGCTTGACTAGTAGCAGATGGCGACGGTGGAAACGCAGGTGATCGATTTGCTGCAAAATTAAAAAATGGAAACCCAAATACTGAAGGAGACGATAGGTTCTCCTCTTGTCGGCTTATTTCGCTAGTCGCGTCAACAGGAGATGTCGGGCTTCGAGGCGTTGCAAGGGGAGAAGGGGTTTCAAGACTCTGGTCAGTAATAATGTTTGGCGTCGGCGATGTAGGTTGTCCGTGCGTTTGCTTTTGTTCAGAAGAAGGGTGAATAGGAGTTTTCAAGGGTGGCAAGTGCTCAACAGTAACAGATGAGGGAACAGATATTGGAGCATCTTTTCTTATAGCACTTTTCAGATTTTGATTGAGTCGATCCATCCTGCTTTCAAGCTCACGACCAAGTTCATTAATATCCCGCTTTTCTTTTTTGAATAAAAGTAAAGCAGCTTCGATTAAGCAAGCCCTGTCAGAGGGGCCACCAACTTTGACAAGTTGAGATGAATCAGGAGCATAGAGATAACCTCGTTGTCTTGCAAGTGTAGCCCAATCTTTCTCAAACACCACAATTTGAACTCGGTCACCATAACGAAGAAGTTTTGGACCATCATCTTCTACTACTTCATTTTTCGATTTTTGCTTATTATGCTTTTTCAAACTGAAAAACCTTTTCTTGCCTGAGATCTTTTCCTTCTTTTCACATTCATTTGAACACTCTGATGAATCGACAAAAAAATCCTCATCCATTTCATCATCTTCTGGCTTATTCTTTAAAACTGGCAATCCAGCATTATCCAATACAACATACGTTCCACATGTACTATCGCCTCCTACCAAAGATAAGGCAGAACTAATATCGTTCTCATCATCATTATCGTTGTCTCCACCAAGACCATCGTTATTGCTACCATCAGCGCTAAACTCCAATTCTATGTCCTGTGAGAAGGAAGTTTCTATATCTCCATTTTCAATGTGCACATGATCCTTATGAATTATCGTTCCCGCATTATTTCGATGCTTGTTGCAAAGATTGCGAGCTGTTGATTCTATGAGGGAAAGCAACACCAAGTTCTTAGGATATGAAACATGAACTTGGTGCGAATTCGGAGATGATGGACCCGCCGAAATACTATTGATATCCAAAAGAGACTTGCGACATACCATGCACCGATCAAGTCGTTTGGAGCAATTAACGCATAGATAGGTATGCCCGCAGGGCAGTACAACAGGATAATTCACCTCCGCATCAAAAGGCTCGAAGCAAATGCAGCAATGGAATGAGAAGCATGCCGCAGACGTTTTCTTCAACGAAAGGGGCCCTCGTCGAGAGCTCATAATCAAAATGATGAAATGTCAAGGATATATCCCTTTTGTAGAAATGGAAGCACGCTTAATTGTATTCTTAATTGCAATCCTCAAAGTTCTCTCTTGACCTCAACACGAACCTTGATATTGGATGCCAGCGCAACTCTACTTTTCTCAAGCAATTGCTGTGTAAATAGATTTACAAAGATTCTGTAG
>Ga0213867_1000994_pt1 | contig 12616 bp, 10 predicted proteins | sample PICome_12_FD_160120 | JGI IMG/M metagenome (GOLD analysis project Ga0213867, IMG submission 160120) | Coastal seawater microbial communities near Pivers Island, North Carolina, United States - PICO540 | ecosystem: Environmental > Aquatic > Marine > Coastal | place: USA: North Carolina... | reverse complement strand
GACTTTGAAGTTCGAAGTATCATATTTTGACAATAAATTTTGTGCGATTAAGCGAACTTTCGATACATTCAATGCACGTCTTTCTGTACTCTGCGTACAACGTAAGAGATAGTCGTAAATGTATTAATAAAATGTACGCACATCAGACACATGTACCCCGGTACACGTATCCGTCATACGTCACGATCTTCCTCCACGGAAATAAATTAGCTTCAAAAAGAACTCATAGATTCTTTTACGATCGTATTATGCGAATGTAGAATCTTGACTCCATATCTACGCACGAATAAGCACATGTATAGTTTTCGCCATATTTTCATCGATTTGCGTAAGATTGAAAACACGCAGAGCCTTCAACCTTGTCTTGTTGTTCTTCAAAATTGAATTTTAAGACGTCGCACCGCTGACCGCTATTCTTGTAGCTGTCAACAGTGAGATCGATGAAGCCATAGACATATTGGGTGTATTATTAATCAGATTCTTCATCAACAGTCAACTTATATCTATCCATCGTTGTGAACAAAGAGATTTAGAGTGCTTAGGTTGTAGCGAGGGCAACTGTCTAAAATATAATGATGAATACTCCTCGACCTCGTCGTGATTTTGACCTGCAGTCAAACGTCACGATTCTTCGTATTCTTCGGTTCGTACTTTTGACTCTCTTTCTAGCCCCTTCCATAAATGTTCTGGGATTTTCACCTGCATTAACACGGAGTCAGTTGAATTACAAATATAGAGATTTGCATAGGTGCGTGTTGGAGGTTTCTGCGACATTAGAGCCTCCGCCTTCGAGTAGCAATTTTGAAGACAGGATGAGAAAATTATTGAGACGGCGTGGTCAGAAGCCTGGGAATGACAATCGTCAAAACAAACTACCTCCCAATATCAAAATGGTAGATACGTTACAGGAATATAAGGCCGTCGTCGGCGACGAGCGGGAAAAGATTGTCGTTGTTCGGTAAGTCGTGATGGTTGAAGTTGCAGGCAATATCTCGAATTAGTCTTTATGACGCCTGCTTTCACATGATGCAGTGGTGATACTCTCACTCACGAACTTTTTTCTTTCATGCTTGCTTCGGTCACTAGATTTTTTGCTACATGGTGTAAGGTATGTGCAATAAAAGTGCTTTCAAGGATAGAATAATCGATGTTCTTTATTTACCACACGTTAGAAAAGCATATCAATAATTTAACTCAATTTATGTTTAATTGCAGGCGTGCCGGGCGATACAAGGACCGTTTTATCGCTTGGCTCGTGCGTATCCCGATGTTATATTTGTGGAAGTGCCTGTATCCGAGAAAAACGCAGCGTTACATCAAGGGCTTGGAGTACCCAGCCTTCCATTCGCACATATCTATCATCCAGAGGGTGGTTTGTGTGAGGAGCTAAGGATATCACGTAAATTCTTTCCTCAGCTTACATTAGCACTTGGTCATTATGTCACCGGTTCTTGTGATTTTCTAGATGGGGACGATGCGCTTACTAATCCATTTGCCACACAAGAAGAGGAAGAATAATCTGCAGTCGCATGAATTGTATTAACACTGAATAGAAAACGTGTTGGAGGCTTCTGTCGTCCTTCGAGAAATGTAGAAATAAGATGATAATGTTGATTTAGAATCGTGTCTTGATGGTTTAGAGAGCTCGTAGATAGAAACCGTCCATGGTTCATAGCTTTGCTAAATGTGTTTTCTCCAACTTTGATATGACCCTACAATGTACGGAATGAATACTTCCGTTCTATTGAGTTTAGAACTACGAGCGTCTATTATTGCAGATACTCCAGTTTACGATTCTGAAGAGTTTGATCTTGCTTAGAAGGACTACAATGAAGGTTACCGCATCATGGTTCCAGATTCGTCAAAATATTGAAGTGTTCAAGAGAGGGATGCCCAATGCCCAACGTGGTCTAGGGTTGAAAATGTAAATAGCACACTAATTATCCTTGGCAGACACCTACTTCATTAGTTCAAAGGATGAGGATAATGATACGATCACCAATCACCATAACCCTCTTAGCAGAATATTGTGGTGGATTCCCGCGTAATAGCTCGCGTAATGACTAATGACCTCCTAGCTCCGGGTTGGTCGTTGGTCAACGTATTGAAAAACTGAAACTAAATTAGAATATACATTGACGTCCACACATTCTTGCTCACTGGTTCACTTCAACCAGCGAACTTTAGAAATGGTTCACTCACCTCACACAAGCTTGTTGAAACACACTAGGTATCTGAAGGAATGGTGTTTTGCAACATAGTGTTAAGCTAGCCGTCGTACAGATTAAATACAACATTGATTCGACATTTTTTCTTTAAATTGGATCATGCACAGAATCAGCAGTAGAGGTTGCGTATCAGTTAAACATTGTTTGTCGAAATTAAATTCGAACGTAGAAAGGATATCTTTTTCGAATAGATATCTTGCTAGTGCAATTCCACGTGCTAATAATTCGATACAATCATCTCCAAGATATGATGAAGTCTTTCCTAGTATTGTAATCGGTGGTAAAGATCAGGATCTTGTACCGCTGGGAAGTTTTGCGGAAGCCCAGTCTCAGGTGCGTTTAAGGACACATAGTGTTTAGAATTTGAATTTACTCTCTTCCAGCTGGACTTGTTCTCACCTTTATCGGATAATTCAACAGTATATGAACCCTGATCCAGAAATTGTTGCGTCGCTGAGTAAATCCGTAAAAACAGCAAACATGGGAATCGTTGCACATTACTATATGGATGTTGAACTGCAGTCAATTTTAAATGCTGTAGGCGGCGATCGTGTTGCTATTGCGGATAGTCTTGCAATGGGAGACGCAGCCGTCCGTATGGTTGAAAGTGGAGACGTCAAAGCAATTGCCTGCCTGGGTGTAGATTTTATGGCCGAGTCTGTCCAAGCGATTTTAGGGAGAGCAGGATATGGGCACATTCCAGTGTATCGTTTAGATACTCGTTCCATAGGATGTTCTCTTGCTGAGAGTGCCGAACGACCTGCCTATAGAGCGTGGCTACAGAAGCGATCACGTGAGGAAAATCCAAATGGTCTTCTTCATGTTGTCTACATTAATACTTCCTTGGAAACTAAGGCGACCGCTTCTTCGACGGTTCCGACAATTACTTGTACGAGTTCAAATGTGGTGAAGACTATGTTGCAGGCATCCGCTCAACAGCCAGGAATTCGAATTTTGTACGGACCTGATACATACATGGGCGAAAATTTGGTGACTTTTTTCGATGGAATTTGTAATAGCAGTGAATGGAGTGATGAAAAAATAGCAGAAGAACTTCATCCCTCTCACAATAACGAAACACTTCGAAGACTCCGTGACTCTATTGATGTTTTCCCTAATGGGAATTGTGTTGTTCATCACATGTTTGGTAGCGACGTAGTTGAGAACGTTCGACAGAACTATAGTGACGCGTATGTCACCGCACATTTGGAAGTTCCAGGCGAAATGTTTGAGATTGCCATGGAGAAAAGTATGGTTGGAATGGGAACAGTTGGGTCTACAAGCGATATTTTGAAGTTCATCTCAAAAAAAGTTTCAGAAGCCGCCTCTTCTCCTTCTGTTACTGGGAGGAAGCGCTTGAAATTCATTCTAGGTACAGAAGCTGGCATGATAACGTCTATAGTCAAATCTGTACAAGGAATTTTGGATTTGTCGAAAAACAGCGTTGAAGCTGAAATCATCTTCCCCGTAGCGACAGAAGCTATAACTGCCGTCGATGAATCTGATAGTGCCGGCTTAAGCATTGTGCCTGGAGTAAGTGGAGGTGAGGGGTGTAGTACAGCCGGTGGATGTGCCACATGCCCCTTTATGAAAATGAATGATATAGACAAACTTTCAGACGTGGTTGAGATGGTGGGAAGCGATTCTTCACACATTTCACTCGAAAAGCACTTGCCACCAAGGCGGTTGCATGGAAAAACTCTCAACGGAGTGAGTGCGACTGAGTTAGGTGTGCAACCAATTATATATATGAGACAATTTATGAAAGAATCAACAATACCAGATGAGTTAATGGCTAAGGCGCAAGCATGTAGTGCCTCATAAAAATCATAAAATTACAAAATTTTGGTCAAATATTTTGCTTAGATGGGTGTTAGAGATAGGCGATAGTTTGAAATTTGATGAAGAATGACTTAAATGATGTGCTATTAGTTTGACTAGAGAAGGAAAAGCTCGTTGAGAGGCCAAGAGGCGGTTATCATCGATATTCCTCTGCAAAGAAGCACATAGTTCCAACTTTTCTGGCATTTTCGGTTCGTTTGGCACATGACATTGAAAATATAATCAATTTTAGAAAGAAACTATGATTTAGGGTGACTACAGTGCACTTACACTTCGAAGTAAAACATCAAAGTAACTGGGAGATTACAAGCACGCATAAAATACGTTAGGGTTAAGCATGTAGTGCATTCAATATGTAAATACCGGTATTCAAGTAATATATTATTCGATCTCAGTACAAATACAATACGTCCAACCCGCGCCCATTTACAACACCGAAAAAAGCGATTTTATCGAGTGTTTTCAGTTTTTCTTCCTAGTCGCGTTACAAGATCTCAAACTCTTAAAACATCATACTTACCGCGGTAATACGATACTTTTTGTTGCAGAGATACAGCAACATCCACCCAATATATGTAATCAAAGTAAGACCCAGCAATGGCAAACCATCGTCCAAATTCATCACACGCCATATCACGAAATCAGGAATTATTATCATGTGCCAGGACTGCTCAAAAGCTCCTACGTCAACAGCAGCAACGAGAATCGGCCAAAGATGACGGTGCTACTCTCTCGGTAACAGTTAAACCTCCCCCGCTGACCTTATGGAAATCAAATCACTCCAATGAGGCACAAAATCCATACTTAGAGGATGGGATGGAAGCGTTGGATGCAACGGAACGTGCGGTAGCAGAGCTGGAGTCATTAGTGAAACGAAGAGGTCATATTCAGAACCCGACGGAGCAGATCGAGGAATGTATGACGGAATTTAAGACGTGCATGGAAGAGTTAATGAGCAGTGCTCGGAGTGTTCGTACAGATGGTCCATTATATAGTAGTAGCAGCAGTAGCAATGGTGTTAGCGGTATCATTCGTAGAAAGCGTGTGCCGGCGCAGAGGAAAAAGCATTTTGATATTATTGCTTCGGTTTTGGAACAAAAGGCGAAGGGGATGACGGGAAGATTTCAAAAGGCGCTTAGTATCCGTAGTGACGTGCTTAAGTTGCAGGCTCAACGTAAGCGTATGCTTACTACAACAAATCCGAATTCTAAGTCTTTTCAGGAGGGTGGAAGACCCGTTGTTGGTAGTTCAGCAGCAGCTACCGCGACGAATATTGATGTTAGTCAGTTCGATTCGCCATTGTTCACTATGACGGGAAGTCAAGGTATTAATGCGAGGACGGAGACTAAATCAGCTGCAATAACATTTTCGTCGGCTGGAAACAAAGCAGCACCATTGTACAATAACTCGGGAAGCTCTCAAAACGTTCCAGTTGGTCAAACCTTTTTGCCTTCAGCTCAAACGGGAATGAGACAGCGGAAAGGAGTCAGTAGTCGGTCATCCACATCACAATCTTACTCAAAGGGCAGACCCCCGCCTTCTTCATACCACTATTACCAACAAGCCGCACGCAATAATTCTTCTTCAGTCAATCTGTCGATCAATGATAATAGTTCAACTGCAAGTGCCTACGCGGTACAGGAACAAATTCAACAACGTCGTAATGAACGTGATACAAAAAGTAGACTTGAAAATGCTAATCAGGTTGAAGCAGCTATTTCCGAACTTGGGCAGATGTTCGGAAAGATGGCCTCATTAGTGTCCCAGCAACAGGAAATCGTCGAGAAAATAGAGGACGACGTGGAAAGTAGTTTGATCCAGGTCGAAGCGGGAACAGAAGAAATACAAAAAGTTTTCAACATTGTGCAAGGCAACCGTGGTCTCATTTTGAAAATTTTCGCTTTGCTTATATTTTTCATCCTGTTCTTTAGATTATACTAGACCAGAATAAGTTTTTAACGAAATATAATGTAGTGATGAAAATCATACGAAAGTTTCGTCGTTGTTCTTCTGGATAACATCGACATCCTCTTACAATGTACTTGAATCGTTTCGAAAACATACGTGATGTTTTGGAGTGGTGCAATATCTAGTCTACCAAGTCTTAAGTAGGTCAACATACTCGAAATGTTCGTTCTCATTATATTTATTGCGCGCGTATGGCTTGGGCACCTCGAGATGCTGTTTCCGAAACACTTTTTGCCGCATTATCTACAATCGTACCGACTAAATCACTGTCTAAAGATTTACTTGGTGTTTTCGCGAGAGTTTGGTCGATATCATCAGTCGCACGCTCCAAAACTGTTGCGACATACTTTCCTCCAAGTTGACTCAATAGAGGACCATATTTTGGCAGATTCAATCGAAGTTCTCTTGATATGACTGCAACCTGTTCTGGATCGACCTTACTTAAATCAAAGGGCTGGTCTGTGTCATCACCACTCTTCATCTGGCTATCAATCTGTGATAATCCTGGGAGAGCAGATGATATTTTATTCAACAACATTTGAGCATTCTCTTCATCTTTTGTCTTCTCCAAGAATGGATTTAACTGGGAGGATGGCGGTTCCGGTAATAATGAGCCTAAATTTAAAGGTAACGATTTCCTAATACGATTGGGCTGTTCAATCAGTAGCTCACGCAGGGAATCCTTGATTTGCGCAGACGTGGCTGCAGCACTTTCGTCGACGAGCAAATTCTGAACAAAGTTTCCTTCCGAACTCAGTACAATATCAGCTCCATCTTTAGCAAGCGTTATCGCCGTCTCTGTATCTACAAGACTGTTTCTACTTTTACCATTAGCACTGACTGACTTTTGAGTTGATGTATAAGTAGAGAATCCGTCAACAAGATCACTCAAACTTGAAACGTCCACTCCTCCTTCCCTTCCATTTTGGGTACCATAGATAAGTTCTTTCAGGGCTTGTTCTGCACGGGGGTCGTCATCGTTTAATAACCTTCTCGCTATGTAAGGAAAACAACTTTGTATAATACTATAATCTTCGTCAGCTTGCAAACATATTCCTTCCAAAGTGAGAAAAGCTCTGCTTGTGTACAAAAACCATTCCGGTATACGAAACGCATCTCTATTTTTCTTTTGTAGTTCTTCAACCTCCATAGTAATGCCTGTTACTGCACTTGCTTTTTCTCTAGCCTTCTCGATCTGTTGTTGCATATCATCTCTCATCGCATATCTCAACTCTTCATCTGACAATCCAGGGTACTTTTCCCTATATTCATCAAAAATGCGTTCACGTACTTTCTTACCTCCCCCTCCTTCTTTGGCCTGTTTGAGAATATATGTTAGTGGCTCAAGAAACCCGCTAGCTACGACCGTGTCCAACCGTTCCGCCTTCAGAAAATCAAGTTTGATCAAATCTTCTGGTACTTTGTCATATTGTTCACTAGTCAAATGAGCAACAAACTCCAAAAGACTATACTGCAAATCAGGCTGAGTATCTAGCGTCATTCCCCAATCCAAAATGCAAAGCTTCCCATCTTCAGTACGAAGTAAATTACCACTGCAAAAATATGTACAAATTTTGGGTACAAGGGAAACACGATTATAAAATAAGCAAAATGGATTTTCAAAAGATTTTGACTCACGGGTGAGCTGTTTCGAAATTGAGATACAAACGTATTGAGAGAGCGCAGATAGTATACTACTAGTATGTAAATATTAACACTTACGATCGCAATGCAGAGTTCCAGTTTCCAACAACATCAGCAAATATGCATTCAACGCAACACTGCATAGGCGGGTAACATCGGACGCATCGGACCTATCGAGACGGGTACCTTGTACCCATTCTGTTGTAAGGATTCTCTCAGTAGATAACTCAGGAATAACAATGGGTGCTTAATTGGACAATTAATGGTTATCTGACAAACAGAGTCATTGAAGAAATGTTGCTCACCTGTCACCGCGTTTAAACCACGCTTGGCCATGTCATCATTAAATTTCATCGTATTGGATGCTTCTTCCGTGTATGCTAGTTCTGCAATGAACCCTCTGCCCCATTCGTTCGCCAAACCTTGATAGTCTGTAGCACTCCGGGTTAGCCATTTGTAAGTAGGTGCAAATTCACGAACAATGTGTAAATCCAACGCAATCTCACTAAGAACGTTTGGGCGTTGCACTTTAACCGCTACTTCTTTTCGAGAACCATCGCTTAATGTCGCCTGTGTACGGTAAACCTGTCCTATACTAGCACTAGCAACAGGCTCATTGAAAGCTTTTCCCTGTGTTTCTATCTTACTAAGACCAGCGCCAAGTTCACTTCGAAGCAAATCTTTAGCCTCAGTTGTCGCAAATGGAGGAACACGATCCTGCAGTGTGGTCAATACATCTGCATATTCTGCTGGGATGAGATCTGGCCTTACAGAAAGCGCCTGACCAACTTTTATGGCTGTAGGTCCTGCCTTTTGAATAAGGTCAAGAAGCTCAATCGCCCTCTCCTTACGATATTTCTCTTCGTCACGTCGAATGTACTTGTCAAATAAAATGTTAAATATAAATCCATTTGAAAATCTTAACAACTGGAGGGAACGTTTTGCTACCAATAGAGGATGCCGAGCATAATATGCACGAGCAACAAGAGGATCGTAAGAACCTCTAGGATAAGGCTCGTAGCCCTTACGGAAATCTTCTTCAGGATAAGCCAGAGAATACAAAACACTGAATAATGTAGCACCAACCGCTACTAGTAAAAATATATTCGGATGGGTACTCAACAGTGCAGGCAATTCATTGAAGCTACTGGGAAACTCAGGCAGAGAAGTCGGTAAATTCAAACCATCCAGAGTCGGCAAAGCGAAGTCTGATGGAAATTTCAACTTTTCTAAAATCGAAAAAGATGGTACGGCAACATTATTTTCTATACCGGAAGACTTAGCAATGGAATCCTTCACAATGGGAGTCGTCGGTAAGTCCAAGTATTCGGGTAAAGCTCCAAGTGTCTGACCAATTCTTCCGTTTTCTCTTATTCTAGTGAATGAAGTTTGAAAGCATTGTACCGTCACACTGCTCAACGTGACCACCGTCAGTGCTCGCATCATAATTCTCATCTTTAAACTTTTGATGTATGGACTAAATATTGTTTACTCAACCACCTGCAATGGATGGGAGTTGTGTATCCACGTCGTTGTCGTCTCGTTTTTGAGTCATCTTGAGCGGGAAGCTTACTCGTACACTGGCTTTTTTCTTCTCTTCATTATTTCGTGAGTCAGTTAACATTACACAGTTAGGGTTTAGGAGGAAGTTCGTCGGTCCAATTACTTTTTCTACGAGCTGGTCTACGAAGGGAGAACGGTATGGGTACATGGGTACACAGAATGTTTTTGGCATTTTTCATCAACCAATCATATTTTTCGTTGAAGATTTGGCGCGTATTTCTCGCGGGGGCAATATAATGTGAATTATAACCTCTATTTTGGAAAAGAAAATAATTGCCCGACAAGTAATGTGACGTGGGGGATGTTAGCTAACGCCGTGAAGAGTTGCTGCAAATGCCCCAGATCACTTCTAGTGTCAACACAATTGGTTGATATACACAATGCATGTATGTCATTGATCGGTTTCGTAGAATGGTATTGTTACCTTTACAAATCAAAGGCTCTAGACGCCGACAGATCGGTTACGGAACAGTAATTCACAGAGTCACATCGCAATGTAGGTGTGTTTGGATCATGATTTTACACCACCTAACCGTAACCAATAGACCTAACGCTCGTTTTCTGAGTTATGATCGAAAACAAAACATAATAAGAGTTCACAGGTGAAAACATAAAATTCCTTTTTTGAGTTTGAATGTTCATGGGCATTTCTATCGCACACAAAGTTCGACCAATGAAATGAAAATAAAGGAGGAAATTCCAAGTGTAGTTTTAGCTTTATATGAATGATACGTCACTACCACGATTAGTTAAAATGGAAACATACAGATTCATTATATATTGTTTGTAGCTACAATATCCGTAAATTGTTATGAGTGCATTTACAAGCAAGTTACAATTTTGTCAGAGTGTTTGCGTCAACAAATGAAATTTGTCATGAGGAAGTAACACACCATACGTTCTCCCCTCTTTTATGTTCCAGATTTACCGTCAAGAACTACCGGGGTAGGGCCAATAATATATTGAAGGTCGCGAGTCGCGGAGCAAACGCATAAAACAAGAAAACGTAAGGGCAATCGATTTTTGAGCTTAACTTTCAAGATAATTTACGGTATCGATATTTTTCAGAAATGTTCGACGTCACGATCAAGATAACACTTGACTTAGAATGCTGAAACTTCTGAGCCTAGAATAAAAATGAATGACAAAGATGAAACGTATGACAAAACGAATCGAGCCACTAGGATCAATGGCTCAAGTTTCGGAGGAATTATGATGCTTACAAATGGACGAAACGACGAACAAAATTCGGATTCTTCAAGCTCAATGCAAAAGCCCCACGGAGCCACAGTTACGAGTTCTGATAAGACGAAACTGGCTAAAATTGAACGAATGAAGCAGGCAAGGCGAAGGCGTTCAATATCTCTTTCAACTTCCATGAATAGCGCGCAAAGCGATCAAATTAAAGATATACTGGAGAAATCAGTAGGAAGTAAAGTTAGTGGAGTACTCGTAGATGGTCCTCCTGAAGAAAGGTTGCAGCATATCATGACGACAGCCAAAGAACGCGGCCTTAGCTTAGAAGACATTTTCTCGTACTTTCATGGAGGACATACTGGTGTCAAAGGAATCACCAAACAAACGTTTTTATCTGCCTTGGAAAAGCTGGGTAACAAGTTGTTTGTTTTGACCGACGAAGAGTTATCTTCGTTAGTAAAGAGATTTGATCTTAATAATGATGGACTAATATCTCTTGCAGAATTTAAGAAATACTGCTTATATGACATTCCCCATGTCTCGTGGAAAGCTGAGAGGTCAAGAAGGGAAGCCACAGGTGAAATGGCTGAAATTCGGGCGAAGATAGACGAAGAACGGAGAGGAAATGCAACTACATCAAACAAAATGTATTCTTATGGTTTAGAATTTTGTGAAACCTCAAAATTATTTTGGAAGATCAATTTTAGAGTTGACATCAAAATGTTTTATTGTCATGAATTAGATGTCGTTACGATACAAATCTCTGATCATGAGAGTAATCGCGCCCTCCCAACTTTGTATGCGAAGAAGAAATCTTGTGACAAACCTTCACTTGGAAAGGATCTCAAATCTGATCCGCGAGAAAAAGGTGACAAAGAAGACATCGAATTAACACATTGCGCACAATATCTTCTTTCTAGATTGCAAGTAAGGGACAAGCGGAGTGATTGTAAAATTGATGCAAAAGAAGTGATTCTAACAAAACTCTCTGGTACGTGACATGATTCTTTCCCTTTAAGTCCACATTTTCATCTAATTCGACGAATTGTGGTTTCTAATGATTCCAGGCGATACCTGCGAAACAATAGCCATACCGAAGCCGACAAATATAATTGATCCTCCAAGAAATTCCAAAGTCGAGAGCTCTGATAGTGTTGGTGATTTTGACGAGAGAGCAGCATCATTTGCGAAGACCGCACGTCGTATTAGGCTAACCCGCAATTCTGCACAAAAACTTCAATCAGTAATCAACGAAGCTCTCGGTGACATTAAGTCGGAATTTTCGTCGGGTAATAAATAATTGTGAGTTTGTAGTCAAGATTTATTTAAGTTATTAAGTTGTTACAATATTCCAAGAAGGGCAAGGCTAATCTACATAGAATTTAGAAATAGGTAATTGAAATAAGTTAGAGATCAAAGTGTCAGGAAAGTCAGCTGACGTATGCCCTCTTGCTTGTGAGAGGAAGAGACTAAATACTTCCCTAGGTGAAGTACTAGCTCCTAGGTAATGAAATATTGACTTGAATAGCCAACTTCGACTCAAAGTTACCATTACATTTCATTAGGTAGAAGTCGTGTACATAGATAAGTAAATTTTTCTACATTTACATTTTATGCTAGTGGTTTTAGTCGCCGCGCTCGCCATCATTCCTCCACTCCGTTAAGACTATAATTTTTATAAATCACAGTTTAAAGCACTTTTTACTCCATCTCAACTTGACGTTGGCGCATCCGAACACAATAGGAGCCGTTACAACTCTTTTTGCATTATATGCAGTTCAGCACCAGCTTCTGAAATTTTACAGGCTTCTAACTTTGTAGATAATCCAGTATGAGGGAGAGGTTGGTAACACCTAACATGCACGATTTGATCCCCTGCATCTACTGCCACATGATAAACCATTCCAGCAACAACTTGCTCGGTATACGACAACGCCTCGAATTTTGGAAATGATGCACCAAGATGATCTTCTGCTGCTTTTTGCAAACTTAACGTTATTTGCTTAATGTTATCGTTTGCATCCTTGGGTGCCGAATGTCCGCCGAGAGTAGCCATATTATTTTATTTGATTGTTTTCGAAGGTTGGTATTTTCCGTATTTGTTATTTACAGATCGTGATTCTTTAGTTTTGTGTCATAATCCTATTCAAACATTCAACCCGGTTTCCGTTGAG
>Ga0213867_1000990_pt1 | contig 12641 bp, 10 predicted proteins | sample PICome_12_FD_160120 | JGI IMG/M metagenome (GOLD analysis project Ga0213867, IMG submission 160120) | Coastal seawater microbial communities near Pivers Island, North Carolina, United States - PICO540 | ecosystem: Environmental > Aquatic > Marine > Coastal | place: USA: North Carolina... | reverse complement strand
GAATGATCCGCCGTTTTTTTTCGGTCCAAGAGACATATCAAAAGAAAATGAGTTTTTGGTCTCGTAAAAATATTCTACGAATTATCGAATGGTATTATAGTAGTGCCTTTTCCAAAAGTAATTCTTACCTAGGAACTTTTGTGGGTGTAGTACTCGGTTCATATGACGGCATTAGGGTGGGCTCGGTGCTTCAGTAAATTATTTACAAAGTAAGCAAAAATTATTCCACATATACATTTTTATTCAACTACTGCTTCAAAAACAATGAAAGTGCTTACCTAGGAGATTTTGTAGGCATGCTACTCGGTTCCCGAGATGGAAATGTCGTAGGTTTTGTGCTGCTCGAAGTGATAAAGTTTTAGTAAGGTTGTTACATGTTGTTACCCAACGAAGGGCCACCCGTGCCTGTTACCACCTCAAAACAAATAGTACTTACCTAGGGACTTGACTTGGTTCATCAGACGGACTTTTGCTGGTATAAAGTGCGAGTTTAGTATTCAGTTTATTTACAGCTTTATTCAACTACTGCGTCAAAAATGAAAGTGCTCACCTAGGAATTTTTGTAGGTATGCTACTCGGTTCTCGAGATGGAAATGTCGTAGGTTTGGTACTGCATGAAACGAAAAATAAGTTTAGGATAATTGTACAACAAAGCACTTCCCGTGACTACTGTTGCTTCAAAAGCAACCAGAAACACGTACCTAGGAACTTGAGATGGTCCATCAGACGGGCTATTAGTGGGGTTTACCGTAGGTTCAAAACTTAATGATGGTTGAGAGGAAGGAACCCAACTCGTACTTGGATTTTGAGTTACAGTTGGACTACTGGAAGGTGTCTTGGAAGGAAATGTAGTTGGTGCGCTAGATGGAAAATCTGATGGAGATGCGCTTGGTGTGGTGGAGGGAAAATCACTGGGTGAGCGAGAAGGAAGCGTAGTAGGTGCGCTAGAGGGTCCATCGCTCGGAGAAAGAGAGGGCTTGTCCGAAGGAGCTGCTGTTGGAGTTATGGAAGGTTCTCTTGTTGGTTGCAGGCTTGGCTCCATAGACGGAAAGCTGCTGGGAGAGAATGATGGCGCGTTCGAAGGAAGCATACTTGGTGTCCTAGAAGGTTGATCGCTCGGAGAAAGAGAGGGCTTGTCCGAAGGAGCTGCTGTTGGAGTTTTGCTAGGTTTGCTTGAAGGTTGTGTACTAGGCTTCATAGACGGCATGTCGCTCGGAGAGGATGATGGTACGTCAGAAGGAAACGCACTAGGTGTGGTAGAGGGTTCATCGCTCGGAGAAAGAGAGGGTTTATCCGAAGGAGCTGCTGTCGGAATTGTGGTAGGTTCACTTGATGGTTGCAGGCTTGGTAGGTTTGTTGGGATCACACTGGGGAAAACGCTTGGCAGATCTGTTGGGTTCACAGTGGGAAACCTCGATGGGATCATACTAGGATGCAAAGAAGGAACATTAGTGGGAGCAGTGCTCGGATAAACACTTGGGCGACCTGTAGGTTTGACAGAAGGCATGAGACTTAGTGACGGACTTTCACTCGGGGCGCCAATAAAGCCACAGAAAGTACAGCAGTCGCATGGAACTTCAAAGTTGTCATCGCAGTCAGTCCAAAATTCAATTAGCTGACCAATGCTTACTAAGTCGCAAAGTCCACTATTACCATAATTGTAGGCGCCAGTAATGTCATTATCATCAAGAGTAAGAACCTGAAGATTTGGTAGATTCGCGAGCACAGCTGGAATTGTACTTGTCAAAGCATTCGATCTCAACTCCAGCCTTTGAAGCCGGAATATAAGGGATATAGATTCAGGTATTTTTCCTCGTAAATTGTTCCCTGACAAGTCTATCTCAACCACATCGCAGCCATAATTACAATCACTCTCACAAGTGATCCCAAACCAGGAACAAAAGGGATCGATTTGGCCGACTATTGGTTCACCACTAAACCATGGCCTATCATCTGACGTGCTTCCATTTTTCCATTGGCATCCACCTGTTGCTTCATAGAGCGAAACAAGAGCTTCGCAAGTGCTTCTTAAATTATAAGCATCACAGGAAAAACTCGACGGTACTGATGAATCGCATGTTGGTGCAGAAGTTACGACCTGCAAAGGAATAAAATTTAGATGTATAATCTTATGACACAATCGCAATTGTACTTGCATCTAACATTACATACCATATTTGGAATCATACTTCTCGACGGCTCTACACTCAATGACGGTTCTACACTCAATGAAGGTTTGACAGATGGTTTTTCGCTTGGAGCTATATTTGTACAAGCTGTACAACAATAACAATCCACATAAAATGGAAATGCACAATCTGTTACCAATGTCGATAGTTGGCCGTTTTCTATTAAATCGCAAACAGATTCTGGAATTACACCATCAATATCATTCAATCGGTTATCGTACTCATTATCTGACAAAACCAAAGTTTCTAGGGATACTAAATGTCCAAGTTCACTGGGTATGACTCCTCCCAAGCTATTGCTTTTCAAATCAATTTGAGTTAAGAAGAGCATACTTCCGATGGAAGTGGGTAAAGTACCATGAAGATTATTATTCGCCAAATTAATTTCGGTTATTTCAAAACCTTGACTACCAACCACATTTTCTGTACAAGTTATGCCTAACCAATTACAAATATTTACGTCCTGTAACCAATTTGTTTTGACGTCCCAATTACACCCATCTGTCGACTTATAAATATCAAGGAGAACTTCACAATCGGATGTCGTGCATTTGAAAGTATCAAGGAGTTCGTCACAAGATGTGGGCTTCACAGTAGGTCGTAGTGATGGTTGAATCGATAGTGAAAAGCTCGGTGTTGCACTTATTTGCAAGCGTTGGGATAGGCGTTCATTAATCGAGGGAACATGTACCTCCTTTGTATGTCCATCATTTTCGTGAAATAGATCTGCCCGAGCATTGGCCTGGTGAACTTTTTCAGCTTGAGTTGAAGACGTTAAGAGGTGCTGTTTCTTTAAATTACGTATGAATTGGCGTGGCTCTGTCAAATCAATCTCGTTGCTTCCGGAGTGTAATTTACTGGTATTCAATCGTTTGTGTTTTCTAAGCAAAAAGAATTCACTGTTGGTGCTTTCCTCGCCGTTGTACAAATTTTTTTCTGCATCTCCTTTGAATAAATTCCCTTTTCCTTCACATGAGAAGAACGAAGTGAATAATAAAATATTTCTCAACATTTGTGTCACTTCCTTCAAATATTATTAATTGCTTGTGAGTAGCGAAGCCAAAAGTTTAAGACGCAAGTCAAATATTGTTGTGGTCTCTGTTGTTGATGTCTTATCTTGGTTATCACTGATAACAAATATATGGAAGAATCTTCGTTTGAAATGAAGAAAGAGATTCTAGCACAATTCATGGCGTGCGTTGAAAAATAAACTGCGCTTTCATTATTTTGAAAGATTGTCGAACCGTTGGATGTACCGTTGAATGTTGATATTTCAAGATCAGATGTACATGTATTTATTACTTTATTCTATTTGTGGTAGAGTGAGATGTCGTGTTATCACATATGCGAATAAGAGGATTGAAACTATGTCCTCACATACCCGGTTACATATGGACATGTATATGTATTTACAATGCCGATAAAGTGTTTAGATACCCGGTACTATATCGTTGGATGTCCCGTAAAGAAGCATTCGTCTTCGGATGTTACGCGTACAATGTACTGTGTACATGTACATTGCACATGCTACTTGTACAATTGTCACAGTCAACATGTGCATATACTACCTCAAAACGAAACAGCATCCAATCGTCCGGTCTACGTCATCGATTACACATTAATTATTGTAATGAAATGTCTATTCATCGAATCCTCGAGCTGTGTATAAGAGGACATACAATGAAGTGGCAAATATATGTATGTACATGTACGAAATGTGAGGATAACCATCAATCCAACGCGCCCTTTCAAATAGGTACTTAACGTCTCAACTGCTGCACAAATTTCGAAAAGGAAAAAATTCATCACAATTAATGATCGGGAAAAATTGGATTAACGCATTGCATCGCGCATGGAATCATAATTTATCTCCTTCTTGGTTCATTTTAATCTACCAGCATAGTTGAATCTTTCCCAACCTAAATCAACTATGAAATATTCGATCGTGACCATCCTAAGTGCAGTAATTGTGCGCGGCGAGTATGAGCATCGTACTGGCCAATATTATCGATCTCGTCTTCGCAGCCAACGAAGAGAAAATGCAATTGAAGAAGAACAGAAAAATATTCGTAACCTGAAAGTTCACGAAAAGTCATTTAATCACCTAATGTTAGATACAAAAGAAATCCATTTTCAGGTTTTTAGTCCACGATCGGCTGCCTCATCTCCTCCGACACTGAGAACAGAGCAAAGAAGTCATAAGCACCGAAGTCATTTTCCAAGCTCTCTCCCTACAAATATACCAAGCGTTAGTTTTTCCCCATCTTCTGTCCCGACCGTGAAACCTTCCGTACTTCCCTCAGTTTTACCTTCATCAACCCCTACATTATTTCCGACGGAGTTTCCTTCTACGCATCCTTCTGAAAGCCCAACTGTAGAACCGTCTTCCATGCCAACTACGTTCCCAAGTATGAAACCAAGCCTCGTCCCGACTGATTTACCTTCTTCACAGCCTTCGGACAGTCCAACTGTACTCCCATCTTCGATTCCTACTAATTTCCCAAGTATGACACCGACATCAACCCCAACTGTAACACCTACATCAACCCCAACTGGCGCACCCTCTGTTACGCCTAGTACCACACCTTCAGTAGAGCCTACGCTCAACCCAACCGTTCCACCTTCTCTAATTCCTAGCTCCATGCCAACTGGATGTGATGTTGTAGTCGACAATTTCGATTGCAGGTCCGCGGACTGCCAATATTTATTTGACTTATTCGTATCGACAAATGGGTGTAATTGGAATATCCGAACGAATTGGTTAAAGAACGATGATTACTGCAGCTGGTTTGGTATCACATGTACAGACTTTATTCTTGAAAGTCAAGGCTTCGAAATAACATCTATCAACTTATCTCGAAATAATTTAGATGGCAGCATTCCTGAAACTTTTGGAAAATTGTGGTTTTTAGAGCGAATTGATCTTTCATTTAATGAGTTAAAGGGTGAAATCCCTTCATCTTTGGGACAGCTGATTTATTTGGAAACATTAAACTTGTCAGAAAACTCATATGATAACACTGCAAACCCCACCACTGGTATTATTCCTTCAGAGATTTGCGACTTGACAAAATTAAATGGAGGAGAACTCGCAGTGATTGCTGTAGATTGTGGTTTTCCACCCAAAGTTGATTGTGTTACTGGAGGAGACTGTTGCAACTATTGTCGAAATAGCAATGCGCCGTCTTGGCATCCCGCTTCATCTCATGTTCCAAGTTCGTATCCAACTGGTCCTACCGATTCACCAAGCGAATCACCTTCTTCGATGCCTACTTGTTTCACAGCCATCCCTGCAGATTTCACTTGTGATGGATACAACCTGGAAAGTACTTGCGAAGTTTTGGTCGACTTATATGAAAGTATGGGTGGTTGTGGATGGACATCCGGTTCTGTAGACAGTCTCACACAGCGAAATAGCGGAAATACTGCTGCTTGGTTTACGGGTACTCCTGGTGGCGGACTAGAGGATCCATTTTGTTCGTGGTATGGCATATCTTGCGAAGATAGTAATTGTGTAAATGGTTGCGATGTGACGAAAATTGACCTTTGGAATAACAATCTACGAGGTACCATTCCAACAACGATTATGAATTTATATCAGTTAACTATTTTCGAACTAAACGCAAATAACATACATGGCACCATACCAACGGAAATCGCATTATTACCCAATCTTCAAGTGCTTCGTCTCGAGGGTAATCAATTGGAAGGGACATACGATATTGGGGATGAAGGAATTTGTGAACTCGTTTTATCTGGTCAAGTAGAGAATTTTTGGACGGATTGTGTTGATGGATTAGATGTAGAAGGACTTTCTTGCAATTGTTGCACTTACTGCGCAGGAGAAGTACCTTCCGAACTTCCATCCCTGAAGCCAACGAGTTTTCCTTCGATTCAACCAACAGTAACACAAGAACCATCTAGTCCTCCAAGTGATACTCCTTCATCCAGTCCAACAATGTTGCCCTCCACATCACCTTCCTTGGCTCCTACATCGAATCCGTCCCTTGTTCCGACTCGCCGACCTTCGTTAGGACCAAGCTATTCACCATCTCTCATGCCCACTCTTCGTCCAAGTACAGTGAGTTAAAACTGACCTCATTTGTTTTGATGTATGTATATACCTTTCTCATCACGTCCATATTTTTCTTGTTCTATGCATAGGATCCAACATCTAGTTTGAAACCGAGCAGTCAACCATCATCAACTCCGACAAATGCTCCTACTTCCGGTTGTTACGAGCCTTCAGATTACTTTTGTGAGAGTAAAGACCCAAATGGTTCTAGCGAGACTGTATGGACCTATACATGCACCCTAGATAGTGCAAAAACTGCGTGCGATATCACCACGTGTGAGAACAATGTTCCACTTCCACAGGATGTTTGCTGTTCTTGTAAAGATCGTATTGTGAAGGGGAACATTTTTCCGTCTTCAAACCCAACAGACTTTCCTTCAATGACGCCTACATTATCAAGCGAGCCTTCGAATGGCCCGTCTCTTACACCGACGGGGGAACCCACGGAAGCCCCTATTCCATTGCCCTCATTGGAACCATCTTCTGCACCTTCAGTTTGCACCGATGTGGATGATTACGAGTGCGAAGTCTCAGAAAAAGACGCAGGCAATGCTATACTTGGACAAATAGTGACTTGTGATGATGATGAAAGTATACTTTGTGGTGTTACCGAGTGTCATAAAAAGTTTCCAGTGCAATTGCTAATTCCCTCGGAAGCTTGTTGCAAATGCAAGTAGTTCTCGTTGATCAGTCATGGTTTTAAAGTGACAAATCGACGTACAAATTAAAGAAATTTTTGTACAGAACTTGGTGATTGCAACCCTTATTTTCAATGTCGCTACTTCGTATCAAACGGGAGTTCGTTGTTAAATACCAACGAAAATAATGACGCGAGCTACATGTTTCGATCATGTAACAATATTCAATACTCATGTTCCGAAACAATGTCTGATGAAGGGGACTAGGTTTAACTATGGAGTAATATGAGTGTTACAAGAGTGGATGTTAACAGAATAAAGACCGTTAAAAAACATTGAACTACACATTCCTGTCACAAATGTATCTTTCCATGAAAATTGTTCACTCCGTAATTCCATTGTAACTTAGTTACACTGGTAATCAGCTTTCTGGAATTTGTAATAATTTGCAGCTGTCAAAATCATCTGCGTCCATAATCTTACCCATATAGTAAAATCTTTCTACACTCTCACATCTGTAAATGCATTGTGTCGTATGTGCAATGGATTGTCATGAATTTTCTAGTGAAGTTTTAGCTTTGATGTCAACCAGGTAGTGGCCTACCAATAACAATGTCGGTATCTTCAACAAGAAGACGCGTTTAACACAAAGAAACACAATTCAATATCTCAACTAACAAAATCGAATTCGACGCAACCCCTGAAAATGTTATATTTTCCATTGCTAGTAATTTGGGAGGGATAAAATCATGAAGCAACATCGAAAACCACGTACGCTCTCGATGATTATCTTTTGGTTTCATGCACAAGGAGAACTAGAATACTCTTAATATGATAGCACATGTAGATCTCTACGAAAAAGAAAATGGGCAAGGGTTGCTGATCTATGAAAGCCCTTATCCAAATGTAACACTATCATCTTCCTTCTGCCAAGAAATAAATCTACCTTTTGATAGCATAAGAATCCTAAGTATCCGTTTCTCCATAAGCTTCGACTTTTTAAGTTTATGCAGGCCATATGCGATTTTCTTGTCGCGTTAAGGAACAAATATTTTAGAACGGAATGTGCATTTATTGAGTGAATATAATTTCTAGAACATTATGTGATTGCACTGCACATTCCACAGTGAAAAGATCAGTCAACAACCTTACGCGATCTTGAAAAACCATGAAAGAGTTAAAATCTTAATGATCATCTTACACAAGAGGTTTTCCGTCTGCGCCTACAAGACCCGAACCTTTAGATTTTTTGAGAGATTTACCGTCAGCGCCAAGTAAGGGGGAGCCACCAACACCTCCTGATACAACTTCCAGAAGCTCTACTTTGAAAAATATTGTAGCTCCTCCAGGAATTCGGCCATCTGGCGTGCCCTCGGGTCCATATGCGAGTTCTGGTGGAATTCCGAGCATAGCAACTTCGCCCTCGTGCATCTCCAATAGTCCTTGCTTCCATCCGTCAATAACATTAGCGAGTGGAAATTTAACTGGATCTTTTCCCATTGACGAATCGAAAATGGTGCCATCGCTTAGAGTTCCGTGATAGTGAACCTTTACAACGCTACCTGCCGTGGGACGAGTTCCCTCACCTGGTCCCTCTGGTCCGTGTTCGAGTACATGAATCACAACTCCACCTGGTGACAACTCTCGCGCTCCTTCAGTTTCAATCATTTGCTGAAGCATTTGTTTGCCTATTTATATCCATTCCTCATGAAAAAAAGATATGGCGATATCATAAAAAATTTCATTGCAAGTTGAACCGCAACTCACCGGACTCCTCTACCTTCTTTCGAATGTTATCGGCTCTTTCAACAATGAGGGCATTTAAATCCTTTCCACGCTGTGCCAGAAGCACCTTTTGGTCTGCCTCGCTTAACCGTCCAACAATTGTATCAAGCACACCACGTGCAACATTTGTCAATTCATTTGCATTTTCTGTCAAAGGCGTGATATCTCCCAATTGCCTCGCAAGATTTACTCCCAAGCAATACATCAACTCCTCATGTGATCCTTTCTCCAACTCTGATCGCGTGTCATCCACGGAATCGCCCAAACTTTCCTCAGCTGCCAAAGAAACATTATCTACGCGATTAAATCTCGCACCAAACCGATCGGTGGTAGGTGAAGCCAATCCATACCCAGGCCTTCCTAATGTGAAGGAGCAACACGTAAAGGCATCGATCTCAATTATGAATGGGATCAAAAGTAAGACCGACTTGCAAATCAATTGAACCATGCTATTCAAAGCTTTATAATCTCGTTACTCTTGTAAGTGGAAGATCTGTAAAAATACGGTATTAGGCTTCTGATAGTTTAAGTCCGAAGGGGTTTTCTTTCTCGAAGGTAGACGAAGAAGTTTTCGATAAAACGCGGGTACCGGTACACCTATTTTTTCGTTATTTTATTCTAATACACACACGGTTATGTTTCAAGGCTGTGGTTGTGGGGCTATGGGCTATCTGGGAAACTAATGAAAACTGACGCACATCTGAAAAAGTATCAAAAGGGATTACCATTTTCCACGTTGATTCCTACTTGAGTACACGAACGTTTAGATCAAGATACGCCATTGACATCATTTTTGTCACAACTTTATGCACAATTTAGTGTACCGGGTATTCTTGTTGGGTCGCTCTCACTCTCTAGCTCGCTTAAGAAAAGGAAAGGGTATATCTCCTTGATAACATGACAGCGAAGGTACCTCAGGTTTAAGCAGGAGGGGGAAATTTACGTTCGTATATGAATATCAGTGGCAGTAAATTAAATGATAGGTGTAAGTAATCGAATTCGACGACATTTGGTTTTTGGTGCCAACACGGACGTCGGAAAGACCGTCGTCACAGCTGGTTTGGTGAGGGCAGGAGCTGCTCATAATACTACCAAATATGTCAAACCGCTTCAGACTGGAGGTGAAGACATGATGGACGTTAATTTTGTTAAGAATGTCATGGCAAGGTGTAATTTCGAGGATGTCAAATATGATACATTTTTTCAATGGGATATACCAGCTAGTCCGCATCTTGCATCTAGAGTAGAGAACCTGCCAATTTCGGATGATCAAATTGTTGAATCTTTCCAAAAATCTCTCATGTGCGATTCACTGGATTCAAGTGTCTTTATTGAAACTGCGGGCGGTGCTCTGAGTCCTGCATCAGCGTCACCAGAAAATATTCACTTTCATCACGCAAATGGTGGCGACAACTCTACTTCGTCTTGGGGATGGTCTACTCAGGCAGATCTTTACAAATCTTTTAGTAGTATATTACCTGTGGTCCTTATTGGTGATGGTAGGCTTGGAGGGATAGCTAGTACTTTGAGTACTATGGAAAGTTTAATTATTCGTGGATATAAAATTCATTCGATTATTCTTATCGATGATGGAAATAGAACAGAGAGCAATGCAGTAGCTGTCCGTGAATATCTTTCACGGCAATGTTGTCCAATGCGCGCAGGTGATGGCACGGCTATGTTTGGAGATGTAGAACAGGACGTTATTTCGTTACCAGGTCTTCCGCCAATGCCCAGACCTCTCGATGAGTGGTTCGATGAACCATCTGTACAGGAAAGCTTCCAATCGATACATACTCGACTAAACGAATTATGGGAATTAGATTTTGAGCGACTTAGCAATATGAGAAGCACTGGTCGCGAATGTGTATGGTGGCCATTTACACAACATGAGTCAATAAAAGATGATGAAGAAATAACACTTATCAGCGGTGCGAGCGGAGACAATTATCATGTCCTTAGTAATGGAAAAGAAGATAGCAGTAACAATTTACAGTATAAGAAATTGTTTGATGGTTGTGCAAGTTGGTGGACTCAAGGTGTGGGACATGGTGAAACTACAATTGCATTAGCTACAGCCGCCGCGGCTGGTCGATACGGTCACGTCATTTTCCCTGATGCTGCGCACAATCCAGCAGTGTCCCTTGCTGAATTTTTAGTAAGTAGGGATGGCCCGGGTTCTGGATGGGCATCGAGAACCTTTTTCAGCGACGATGGGTCTACTGCTATTGAAGTGGGTATTAAAATGGCAATGAAAAAATACGCAAAGGATCACTTTGGTAGCTTATCTGAGAGTGATAAAAACCCGTTTGGGCCTGCAGGCACATCTCTAACTGTCCTTGCACAAGAAGACTGCTACCACGGTGACACACTAGGCTGCATGGATGTAGCTGTTCCATCGGTATTCAATGAAGGGCAACATCCGTGGTACTCAGCAAAAGGCTTGTTTTTAGAAACTCCAACTCTGGCATTTATTGATGGCGTTTTAGAAGTAATAAATCCGAGCGAAAATTGCCAATGCAAACCCGAAGACAAACAAATCTTCGAATCTATTTCTGATGCGATGGACGTAAACAATCGTTTGAACAGTTCCCTTTACACGCACTACAAAGATCAAATCGCCTTAGAATGGGATGCTTATGAGAAGGAGAGTGGCACAATAGATAACACAAAGCAGGTTATTGGGTGCGTCATCATAGAACCAATTTTAATGGGAGCAGGAGGAATGAAGTTTGTTGATCCGCTGTGGCAACGAGCTTTGATGGATGTAGCTCGAAATCGTAAAGTTCCGATCCTATTTGACGAAATCGCATCAGGTTTATATAGGGTTGGGGTTATGTCATGTAAAGATATCTTGAAAGCAACTCCAGATATTGCTTGCTACGCAAAGCTTCTTACAGGTGGAATTGTTCCTCTTTCAGTCACTCTAGCTACCGACGACGTTTTTGAATCATTTTTAGGTGAAACAAAATCACAAGCTTTACTCCATGGCCACTCATATACAGCTCATCCTATGGGTTGTTTAGCGGCTTTGCAAGCTCTCAATTCATATAAAAACTCCGATGTTATCGACAGAATATACTTTGATGAATTTGAGGTCCGTCAGCTCTCGATGAACTCATTAGTTTCTGAATCCTTCGCACTTGGGACGGTTCTTGCAATCAAATTGAAAGGAGAGACCGGGTATGCAGCATCTTTAACAAGCAAACCAATCATTGAAAAGCTACGACAAAATGGAATATATGCTCGCCCTTTAGGGAATGTGGTATACATCATGGTATCTCCTTTCACTAGTACCGAAAAATGTGCTCATTTGATAAAGACGTTGTCTGCATCTCTACATTAATTTGGCTCAGTGTCAACAAATCGAGCTTTAAACTTAAATAGCTTATCAAATTAAAATGCAAATCGATCACATAGATCTCTGAAAACGATATCTTTCTGAAGTAAATCGCGTAGGGGTATGTCCTAACGTAACTCGCGTGACTCATATTCGCAGCTGGTGCGGTGGTGCGATTCGAACCGGTGACCGTGCAACTCTATAGTATATATTAGAGACTTGTTCGTTACTCTTGAAAATATTTTCGTACATAGTACAATAAATGCTTGAGAGTCTTGAGTAATATGTCGAAAGGAGGCCCCGCCCCCAAGCTCCAAATCGTTCTTTTTCCAAATGTGATCCCTGTTTTCTTGGGTCAACTTTGTGTCATTGATTCAGGAGTTCCATTTTCGATAAATTGGACCACCTTTTGAAGGAAGCAGCCGGGAATCTTCATTTCGAAAAATTTGATATTCACACTTCACACGTCAAATGTCACCCGTCCGCTAGGGGGATTTCAAAGTTCGGAAAAAGTTCTTTTATAGTCGTGAAAAAACTTTTCCCGAACTCTCGGCCATCAAATAATCAAATGTCACAAGTCACAAGTGTGCAAGTGTGACTAAATATTTTCTTTT